>Ga0307515_10003736_pt1 | contig 31925 bp, 29 predicted proteins | sample 17_EM_MG_FD_194513 | JGI IMG/M metagenome (GOLD analysis project Ga0307515, IMG submission 194513) | Populus trichocarpa ectomycorrhiza microbial communities from riparian zone in the Pacific Northwest, United States - 17_EM | ecosystem: Host-associated > Plants > Roots > Unclassified | place...
CCACATTCCGGACGCAAAGTAAAGGAAGCCTGACGCCGGAGCGGCGAGCGTAATATACAACGCGACGCGTCGCAAGAATAAGAGGCATGGTATAATAGCCGCCGCAAGGGAGGTATGCAACGCGACACGTCGCTTGGGCGACTGGTCGCGTCTGATTCTCCGTCATAGGGTACGAGGTTCCGCCAGAGCCGTCAGAGCCATCCGGAACACCCGGGTGTTTCAGACGGAAACCAGGGTTGTTGCTGATGACTCCCCTCAGGCGATTGAATACTTACCGCATCTTCGACTGCTCTTTGGGAAAGCTGGCAGGTTTGTGTCGTATTACCATTTGGAGTAGAGCGATCCAGCCTCTCAACTGAGCGCGGTCTGATCCTGAAAAGTCCGGGGAGTCGGGAAACGTCTGTCCTCTGTCTTTGGGTTTCTGGGGGGGAGTCAGGGCTACCCGGGCCGCTAATGATAGCGCATTGGCTAACTGCGTCCTCACAGCTCGGACTTCTTCCCCTGATTGTCTGGCATCACGTGTTATATCATCCAGCTCCTGTCATAACTCTTCGTCTGTCCCCGCTGTCCTCGGGATTCTCCTGGCTTCCTCCGACTCCTGCCTCAATGTCTCCAGCTGTTGTTCGAACGTCGAGTTATCGCACTCTGGCGGTAGGAACTGTTGTTTCTGCAGGTCTGTAATCTGTTTCTGTAACTCGATTATCTGTGCCGGGTGATCGCACACCCTCTCTACCATGGCCGCGGGTTCGTTATACTGTGCTACTATCCTCAGCACCCCCTGTGCTCCTTCAAGCAGTGTCTGTCTCTCCGCGAAGTCGATCTCCAACAGGTTCCTGTTGACGATTCCTCCTATGATGTCCTGGTCATCCGCGGACACCAGAGCCACCCGGTCGTGCTGTTCTGATCCTGACATCGCAACGAATCAAGCACATCTAGTACTGCCAATTATATGCGTCAAATCCGAGTGGGTCGGTGTCAGGGGTTCAATAACAATCAAAGGCACCGGCGCAGGTTTTGCTGTTGCTGCTGCTGCTGGAGCGTGTCCTTCTGTTGAATGTGTTCCTAAACAACCGTGTCCTTCGCAGTCACAATGTTCCTCTGGATGACTGTTAAACCAAGTGTGGGCCCCCCAATACGTAGTCCAATTGTTTCCAAAAACGGGGTGGTCGAGTTCTAAGCCAACTCCGTATGCGGTGGCTTCCGTCCACTAAGTGTCCCAAGGAGAGGGAATGTCTGACTGGTTCCAAAAGTAAGCAGGCAAGGTGAGGTCGTCTACCTCAATATCCAATGATCCTTCGATGCTCTCGAAGGCGTTCAAAGGTTCAGGTTTGGAAAACGAACAATGAGTTCGGGCGAGGTCAAACAAATTTGTTCGGGAGGTACAGTTACTGTCGTACTCTCGCATTTGAATATGGGGATCGATGTGGGTACTGGCCGATATCAAATCCGGTAAGTCGTGGAAGCTCGTCAACGCAATCGTCTCAAACGTGAATCCACTGATGATTCGGTCCAAGGTATACCCAACAAGTGACAGAACAAGGTTCGTTGCAGTACTTACAGCCGTTTGAAGGGTGCAGGCACATCCGAGTTTGCAAGATCGTGGCTACACAGGTAGCAGATCGAGATATGACTGTCTGTGATTTCACAGTAATACCAGGCAAGATCAAAACAAGGGGTCAAACAATGTTGACAATACATTCAATATCAGGTACATTTGTAAAGGACTCGTTCTAGTGTAACGGGCGGGGTCGGACGTAGGTGATATTGGTAACTAGGACGTGACATGGGAATCAAGGCGAGCGCTCGAAGTTCGTATCGAGGAAATCAAGACAAGGCAAGAATCAGAGCTGGTTCAATGTCGTACTTGCTTTGCTATACGAGAGAACGAGTAAAGAGAGAAGAAAAGGAAATTTTCCAACACCAACTAGCCTCTCTTTATATACACTTCGTCTGCCGCCCTCGAATCATTCCTCATGTTCCGATGTATCATCCGAATATCCAACCATGATCTTACACACCATCAACACAACTCTTATCAGTACAACCATGCCATAACATCCGTCATCGCAACACCTCAGACCACTTCCTTATCATAACAAATTATACCGCCACCCTCTCGCTGCCTTCCTCCGCATCTCCCAACGTATCTGTCTTTCCATAACACAATTCCTTCCACACCATCGCGAAATCCCCCTTCCCACTCCTAAGTACCTCCGTATCTTTTCGAGCCGTGACACAACCGAGCATGTTCAAGATGGCCCGAGCAGGGAATTGGTGGCCGCTCAGCAGGAAATTGAGGAGATGGAAGAAGAGCTCCAGATTGAGAAATGTTGATCCGCCAAGTTGGAGAGACAGCTCGACAAGTGCAAGTCTGAGCCTGAGACAACGGAGCAGACAGACATCACACAGCTCCGGCTGGAGAAGGACATGCTGCTGCACTAAGTCAAAAATCTCTAATCAGAGAAGAGCAGCCGGGAATCTGAACTTAGAGTGTTTGAACGTGATATTCAACGACTGACGACAAACCAAGTTCTTCCAACTCCGGCGCTGACCACCTTCCAACCCCCTCCAAGCCCAGTTGCAATCTGTGGCTCTTTTGAACCGACTTCTGGCTCATTCATGATCCTTGGCTCCGCCGAGCCAACCCCTGGCCCGTCTGGAAGCTGTGGCTGCTCTGTCAAGTCATCTAACCTTCTGATGTATGAGGGCAAACGAACCTTGGACGATGTCACTGCCTTCCTTTTTGCTTCGGAACGACACTTCAACAATGCAACCCAGGCCATTGGATGGGTCGGCACAACGGGCTGGGGAGAGCAAGTAGTTCTACAACTGAAAGGCGACGCAGCAGTCTGGGCCGTGCACTGTTTCCCAATGAGTACGCACATCACATGGTCCATATTTTGCACAATGCTGAACGCTAAGTTTATTCCATCCCACGCCTTGGACCTGGTCAAACGTGAATGGGAAGAACTGAGCCTAAAGAAGGGAGAACATGTCACAGAGTTTAACAATCATTTCCGTCGCCTACGGTTGAAATTGGACCCGCACCAACCTATGCCTGCCGAAATGTTAGCCGACGCTTCTGTATATAAGATCGACATGGGCAACCACGGAGTTTATGGAGACTTGTGTCTTTATATTGGCATGAGGAGAGGACTCCAACACTCAAACAGGGCATGGAGCACCTCGCCGCATTGGACACGTATCTCAACAAGTCTCAATCTGGAAGTGGCCCCAATGCTACCACAACTACAAATGCTTCAGCTAGGAAGATGGACTCCAAGAATGGTGGTATAACTGGCACAGCTGGCCTGGCCAAAGACAACGGTTTGATGTGCTATAACTGTGGCCAGGTGGGTCATATCTCTCGCAATTGCCCAAACTGCGGCTTGATGAAGAAGCTACTCGAGCAAGCTTTGGTCAGCAATGATGCCCCAAAAGCCAAATCTGGATGCCCACGTGAAGATAAGAAAAGGGGAGGTGCACTAACCGGTTGAAAGGAGAGTGGACGGCTGGCCGAGGAAATGGAGGCTGGGCATGAGACGGACAGTAAGGCAGAGAGCGAATTGGAGGGTCTCTCAGACTCGGACTCTGAGGCGGGAAATGGCATAGGAGGTCAGTAGCTGCGGCTGTACCTCCCATAAAAACACCATCATGTATGATATCGTCAAACAAAAAGGGTGGCGAGTTGGTGCCAGATAGTCAATTCAAGTTTTTCTCCCCTTACAACCACTTGAAAGTTAGTAAACAAGATGACTCAGTGGTCAACCTACTACGATTCAATGGAAACGTATGATAGCAAACTCAAGGAGGATGGTGGAGCAGCAAAAAGGCAAGAGTAATGAAAGACGATGGAGCGTCAGAGAACTATGTGGGTCAGAAGTTCATTGATGAATTGAATTGCCAAGGGGCTGCCCTGAGTGCAAAGGATGTGGGATGGATGATCTTGGAGATGGCCAATGTCAATGGAGAGAATGGCATACAGAAATGACAAAGAGTGAAATCGAAACTATGACTCAGTGCATCATATGTCTATGAGGCCCAATTTACAGTCTATAACGTCAAGGACTTTGATATTGTACTACGCAAAAGGTGGATGTGTGATATAAACTGACGATATTAAATCGACCATGACAGTAATGGAATGTGGATCGCCGATAACCTCAGGGAGGAAAGAGAGGGTGGCTGAGTACATTACTCGCCTGGCTTACGCCCCTTGGACATCAACAGAGAAATAGTGAAGCAGGTCAAATTCATGGGCATCCAAATCATCCAGAAGGCAGAGCTTAAAAATGTATCTACTCGCCTGTTGAAATGGGCCTTCTTGATGAATGTACACCACCGCGGCGATGGCGACACACTTCCGATGGATGAACCACTGGGTGAGTTTCAAAACATGTTTACAGAATTGAAGGGTCTTTTCGGCGAGCCAACTTGTGCAAATTCACGAAAACGAAGGCATGCCTATTTTGAAATCAAAATGGACCCGAATGGCAAAATTCCTTTCCGCCCACCATAGCGCATCTCTCCACATGAAGAAGAAGACCTTCAGAGGCAGATACACAATGCAATTCGCTGCAGGTGGATTCAGCCCGCCCAGAGCAATGTAGGCTCACCAGTATTATTCATTCCAAAGCCTGACGGTATGCTGGGTAAATGTATCGATTATCGGGCAGTAAACGCCACAACCATCAAGAATCGTTATCCTCTTCCAACCATCGAGGACTTGCTCAACCCCATGCATGGCTCCGGCAGGTTCACACAATTGGACTTGTCGGCTAGTTACCATCAAATTCGTATTGCAACAGCCGACAGGCAAAAGACAGCCTGCACAACTAAATTTGGTTTGTACGAGTGGCAGTTCGGCCATTTGGCCTGGCAAACGCACCGAGCCAGTTCATGCGTACTATGAACGCCGTCTTGAAGCCAATGAAACGCAAATTCATCGTTGTATACCTTGACGATATTGTGATTCACAGTCGCACCCTGGCGGAACACATCTTTCATGCAAGAGAAGTGCATACCTTACGGACAGAGCATGGTCTCAAGGCCAAACGAGCAAAATGAGTCTGGGCTTGTCAGAAAGTCGATTTTTGCGGCTTTGATATCGACAAGAACGGCATTCACACCCAGGAGCATAAGCCTCATGCGGTAACGGATTGGCCTCAACCAGAAATCAGTAAGGACGTCAGAGGCTTCCTGGGCCTCACTAGGTACTATAGAAAGCTCATTGAACACTATGCTCGCAGTGCAATGCCGCTGGACGCAATTGGCACTCTGCCGAAAGACAGAGGGGACGTCGGGCGGTGATGTGGAGAGCCGGGGAGGGTCATGTCCACTCTATTTGCTTGGGACAGAGAATGCCAGCATGCTTTTGACACCCCAAAAAAGGCACTCTGCAAAGTTCCAGTCCTTGCCCCTGTTAGGGGTTCTCCCTTAGCAGTGGTTAATGGTACTTGCAGATTAGGTATTGACGGATAAATATCAACGGAGTTGCCTGAGAGGCAGCCACGTTGGTATTCAAAACGCCTATCCCCAGTCATTGCAAGTTTGCCAGCAGAATGACCATTAGTGGGGTTACATTCTAGACCCATGTCGATCAAGTGTTTGAAGAGCTAGCCTCGAACCAGCAGATTCACTTATGATGATGCAGTCATGCTGCCGTGCTGAACAGTGGCAAATCTGATTAGTGCGTATGATTCTTGGCCACACCTACTATACCTTATCTAGCAGGACAACACACAATTAAGTTGCGCTTACGCAGAATTACGTGTGCAGTAGACGCTAGCCAATATGCCAGAATGTGGGATCTACAGTCTATCACTTCAGGAGATACAAACAACTGTGGCACTCTCCGGTTCACAGAAGTGCCGGAACGTAAGCATGGTGCGTCTGGGGACATTTTGGCATTGGCTGAAGATAAGAGGCCAGAAGCGACCCTGCTCATTGGTTTGAGTTAGTATGCATCGCAAATGCCATACCAGTTTAATAACATGAGGTATATGTGTCAAGAGTCTATGTTGGCAGAGTATTGGTTGGTAACCGTTTAAATCTCTGGTGCGAGTTAAACCAAATAGCCTATGTGGTGAGGTTGTTGCTTAATCTTCAGGATAAGGCTAAAACCGCAAAAAGCCACCTCAAATAATTTTAAGGTGAGAGGGGTTCCAACTATCTGAAATGAATAATGTGTTTCCAATATACCTAAGTTGAAGCAATTTTCTGAAAGTAATCGTATTGAAGAGGATGGCTTGCGGTCTAACAGCCGGGGAGAGTAATCTTCAAAACCGCTCATACAAGAACACGATAACCTACTGGGAAGCGTGGTCCTCTATCTATGGAGCTGTACTCTAAAATGATAAGGCGGATGAAATCATAGCTAGGCTAAGGGAAACAAGAGGCACCTCAGTTGAAGGCCGAACATGAGACCATACTATACGAAAGAAGACGAATGCCCCGGCATTTGCCAGGATAGCTCCACAGCTACGAACAAATGATACCCACCTGCACAGAAGAATCTGAAATATTATTGTTGTTTCCAGTTCATCTAATTAATATTATGTTTGAAAAGGATTATTAGTATCAACTATTAGGATTGTATGCGGTTCCCCTGCCCTATGGTCTTGCACAAATTTAATAACGACTATGACGTGATACTCTGGGCCGTTTCTGCTTTGCTAGATAGGTTCAATAAAGAAGATAAGTTATTTGCTGCACAGTGCATTTGGTGGCTAGCAAGTATAATCCAGTTTACGGAGATATTATCTTATTATCAAGGTATAATCCAGTTTACGGAGATATTATCTTATTATCAAGTTTATAAAATATTTCCTTCAGATTACGTTGAAGATTTAGTCTTAACTCTGAACAAATATTTGAGCGATAATTGTCTCCATTGAAATATCCCCAAGTCCAGCTTAAATGATAGCGATATTTCAGTACTCCCGGATTCAAATATACATCTGGATCTGGGCAAGGTTGTTCCCAGCATTTGTAGCAAACGCAATATGAATAAGGTTTATAAAGTTAACAGATTTTCACATCAGGATTTTAAGAAAGTACATCCTGATGAGATGAATCGAGAAATACGAGAGATATGGCAGCGAATTAATGATTTGTGTGCGTAGACTTAGAATCTACAATATATTCTGATAAGATGAGGATATTTGGAAGATAACTTTGGAAGGTGATATTGCCGATATTATCTAAACTCCAGTAATATCCAGGATGTGAGATATGGCAGGGATTTAAGGATTTCGGTGCGTAGACCTAGAATCTACGATATAGTCTGATAAGACGAGGATATTTGGAAGATCACTTTGGAAGGTGATATTGCCGATATTATCTGAACTCCAGTAATATCCAGGAATTGAGAAGAGAGATCTGTGAAGATACATGGCGATTCAGATTGCATTATCAACGGACAGAACATTACCACCGCGATATTGATTAATTATTGAATTTAATTATAAGAAGATACTTCATGATATTAATTTATTATAGAAATTAGTTATCGAAAGATATACAATAATATTAATCAATCATGGAAGATTAATTTTACGAAGACATGATAAGAAAGTTCATGTATTGTTAGCATTGAATTACACCTCGGTTAGACTTAGTAACAAACAGTCTTGAGGTATCTGATTCAGTGATAATCATTTGTCCTAATTGTGTGTACGAACTTTATTTAGTTCAGGCTCCTATTGGTTGGCGGAACCCATAATTATTCGGGATCCAGAACTACAGCTACGCGTCATGAACATATAATTAGGTCTTGAACTATACTTAACTAGGAGTACAGTTACTTGGCAGGAAAGCATCCCCGTAACAGCTGTACCGGACCCTGAAGCCAAATATTGCCTGCATGTTGATGCCAGCCGATCTGTGTTAGGCGTGGTGCTTTCCCAGGTACAAGACAAAGCAGAGAGAGTATTGGGCTATTTCCGCTGTAAGTGACATGATGCGGAGACACGATACCCTGCATACGACAGGGAACTATTGGGCATCCGTGAGGCAATATTATACTGAAAATTCAGCCTACAAGGAGCTAAAGAACCATTTTTGGTACATATGGACCATGCCACCTTGGGTTGGATCCTCACACAACCACACCTCACCGTACGACAGATGGATATCCTGACAGTCCTCCAAAATGTTGGTCGGGAAGTCAAGCACATTCCGTGTGTCAAGAATCAAATGGCAGATGCCATGTCTCACCACCCGGATTGTCGTTGGGAGCGATGCAATTCATTGCCACAGGAAGTAACTGCGGCCAGAGAATGGATTGATGACATGGAGGCGGGCATAGTTGATGACGAATGGTTCGGGCCTATTGCACGTTCATTGGCAAACCCAAGGCCCAGCCCCCCGCCATCCACTGCATTGACCAAAGAAAGCAAATCATGGGTGTCAGCACGACAGTTCTATTTGGGGGAAAATGGCCTACTGTGGCTATGTCAAGATTTGGAAAAGAAGCAGGTAGAGAAAAAGACAAAGCCAAGGAAGAAGGACGAAGAAGAAGGGGTGGAGATAACTGTAAGGACAAACTAGAAGAAGAAAGAGGGAAAGGCAGAGAAGAGAGGACGGTTGTGTATTCCAAGGGCCATGCAACGACGAATCCTCCATGAAGTCCACGACAGTCCAGCAGGGGGACACTTTCGCGCGGACCGAACTTACTTACGCACAAATGACCTGTATTCCTGGAGGCGAATGTGGCACGATACACAACGATACGTGGCGGGCTGCGACTTATACCATCAAACCAACCACCGGAGCGTCTGTTACACTGTTGGTGTCACAGGTACGCTTCCGGGATCGTCCATAATCACTCACTGGTCCATATATAGATACTGGATCCGATATCACGAATTATCACTCGGATTTCTATATTCGATCCACCTTCCAGATTTGTTCACCTATTTGTCATATCTTCATTACCCGACCTTTGTATGAATGGGTCCACAACAACAGTCAAGCCAAGCGCAAATAAGATGTGTATCATCTTGGATCAGTACTGGTCGTAACTTCTCCATTCTCAATGGTTACTTCTTATCGACAGGAAAGCTTATTCCTGGTCGCCGACCAAACGACTATTTATTCATGCTCCAATGGTTCATTCTTAGGGAGATGAGGTGTCGTCGATATCAGACTACAATGGCATCTTGAGATATGCAGAGTCATATAGGAGGTATGTCATTAACCAATGATCATTATATCGGAGTCAGGTCGACCGAATGAACATACTGGAATCAACCCTGAGTTCAACCGCACTTTCTGTGTCAGGGCAAATAGGACTTGGAATGCATGAGTCGTAAGTGGCGCGGGATACTCTCCGTTCGATATATGGTAAAACTACTCAGTTGCAGATTACTGTATATTTGGCTCCAATAAAGCGTAGTCAAATGAAGGGTTCTGTCGTTTGCTGCAATTATTAAACCGTTACATACCGGGTGGGTATATGAGAGGGCACTCTCAATGGCTCTTGGTGACACAAACCAATTTTGTTGATAATTGGGTTCAGATAAGCTCGTATCCATACGAGGTATCACCAATAGCAATTATGTCGCAATACAAGCACATTACCTCAATGACGAAGTAAATACTCCTGTTAGTTAGAACTCGACCATCAATGGTACAAGTCAAGCATGAGAAGTCAGTTACGCATGTGAACTCCGAAGCAGGCTTTGGTTGTGTAAGGATTGTTAAGGGTGTAAATTGTCTAATATAAGATCAGCAGTACCGGCATGGAGGAAGGACATCAATAACATACTTTCGAACAAGATCTATATAAGGATACATATCACCTATTGACCTTCTTGACCTGGAGGTCAAGCCTTAACTTTATTCCCATGTAATATCCATTAGTTCTGCATCGAAGTCAACGAGGATACTTCTCTTTTGAAGTTCGGAGTTATACATTCATATTTCAGTTCTATATCATGGATATATCTATCACCTGTTTACACTTGGTTATTCTTAGTACCTTCGTCGAAGCAAATCGTTGATCAGGAAGCGAGCAAGACAATACTTTGGAGTCTGAAGGAAGTCCGAGGATCAGCCCAATCGAGTGGTGATTGACAGGATGCTTCTGTGGGGATATTCTCGAGTCGGCACTACTCCTTCTGCTCAAGCGAAACTACTTTGCCGTTTGTTATAGACAAGTCGATACTTAGAGTCGTTGCATTCTTGGACAGTCAGTCCTTGAGTATAAGTGCCGGTTGCTGGGACGATACATTAGCATCCGATAGAAGTCTGAGAGTCATCGCGATAGTGTGGTGGTTTAGAGGATACCTCTTCCAGGCTCTCCTGAAGTTGGACATCAGTATACTGATAGCTTAAAATGACACTCTTGAAGTCTATACCAGCTTTTGGGATCAGAAATCGGAACAGTCGCCTTGTATTCTTTGGGTGTAAATCCATATATGCATCAACTTCTTTATCAGTCTGGAAGTTAATTGGGGCTTTTATTGATTAGGACATTGGGTGGACCTCCCGGTGTAACAGCGGCAAACCCATGTGCCTCCTGCAACCGCTGCCTATCGCCAAAGGCCGTTGTCAAAGAATCGGCATCAACTTCATAACCAACCTGCCAACCTCAGGAAATGGCCACGATGGCATTGTAATGTTTGTCGACCACATGACAAAGAGAGCACATTGGTGTTCCTGCAAGAAAACAATTGATGCCTCGGCCTTTGCGCGAATATTAATCGACAACATCGTCTGCCTATACGGAGTGCCTCAAGAGGTTGCATTGGACTGCGATGTATATTTTCCAGCAGACTATTGGAGAGAAGTTGCAAGGATTCTGCAGATGAAGCTGCTCATGGCTAGGGGATTGCATCTGGAAACGGATGGCCTGACTGAGAACTTGAATAAGATGGTCATACATTATTTGCATGCCTTTACCACTCACAATCAGGCCAATTGGGATGACTACCTCACATTCGGGCAGTATACTCTGAATCCCTCAGTATACTGTTTGACAAAGCAGACGCCTTTTGAACTTGACCTTGGTTATGAGCCGCCATTGCCGCTGGACTTAATTGCAGACCTCCAGCGGCGACAGGCCAATGAATCAGCAAAAACCTTAAACGGCCATGAATTCGTCAAACGATTGCGGGGCATATAGGGAGTCGCCAAGGATGAGCGGCGCTATGCTAAGGATAAACAGACAGTGGAGGCTAATAAGTCATGATGTCCAATGTACCCCGCCATCACCGCCGGTGTGACGGTATTTCTAGATTCTAAAGATCTGCCAATAACATACGCCAATGTTAACCCTACGCGACGCAAACCAGTAAATTGTTGCATTGGCCCATACGAGATCCACCGAATACTCGGGAACGCAGTTGAACTATACCTCCCAGACGACATGACGATCTACGACACAGTCAGCATCAGCAGTCTCAAAGTACATTGCATGGACAATTCTAGAATTGTCTGGCAGCCGCTGGCACAAGCTATGCCACCCAGTCAATTGCAAATCACCACTCAAGTGCTGAGGGAACAGGTTGGGAATACAAAGTGAAAGGGGAAGGTTGGTACGAGAAGAATAACACATGCGAGCCGGAAGAGAATATGGCAAAAGAAAAAGAATTGGTGAAGCAGTATTGGAAGGAAATAGGCGGGCAGCCAAAGGCGAAGTGAAAAATGACAAGGAAGGCGTGAGAGACGGATTATGTTTTCTTTTTAGATGGTTGAGAGACATCGTGAAGGCATAATTGTTTTTAGATCAGGGTGTTTTGTTTCTGCAAGAGGTTTCTCGAAGATAATTGGAGAAGGTTGTAATGTCGGTGGAGGGCTCTGGTCAGCATAAGGTGCGGCTCTGTTGCATAAGATGCGGCTCTGTTGCATTAGATGCGGCTCTATTGCATTAGTGCGGGTCTGCGAGAGGCTCGAATAGTAGTTAGTTCCAGCGAGATGTCGTCCGATCATCAAGAACTTTCACTTCTATATGTATGAAGAGGCTATTTGGGCACAGCGTGTGTAGGCATGTGTGGGCATGTGTGGGCGTGTGTGGGCGTGTGTGGGCATGTGTGGGTGTGTGTGGGCGTGTGCAGGCATTTGTGAAATATACACATGTGGAAGTAATGTAGTGTAACTCTACCATTGAATTCAATGCATATCATTTTGAATATGACAGCAATCCAGCATCAATGTGGCATCAATATACCATCTAATGTGGTCTTCTGTGCTACATTATAGTGAAATTGATCACACATTCAAAACAATTGATATTGTTGCAAATTCCGAAATACCCCACAAGTTCAACCAATGTCTACATTTAGAAAGAATCCAACATTAAAACAGTATTAACTTGGCATCAATAAACAGGGCTTTTTGGTTCGGTGGGCAGCACAGATGCCTGGCGTGTAGACTGAATGTAGTAGATATCTACGACCAGTATCTACCGGGGTCTATAAAGAAAGAGAGAAAATAAAGCACTATCTAAGTCTGATGATTTCTGTACATAGATGAATGTCCAACAACCTTTATTCATTATATCTTTCAGCACAAGGGTGCAGTCATGATCAGGGAAGGGGTGAATCCTGGGTAATAGTAGGATATCTTGTGGGCTCTGCGTTTATGACTTTAATTGAATGAATTTCTTATTGTATCACGCGTCATCTATAGATATCTATAGTCCGGCTAGATGATGCTTTGAGATCTGCAGATCTCTGCAGACCGGTCAAATCAAGATTTCTGAGGCCAGCCTTGGCGTAGACCATATCTGACCGAACTGACCGCTTGGGAATACTAGGCTGAAACGGCTAGACTCTAATCAATATTATCTAACTCATTATCTGGCACGCCACTGAATAGAAAATCTACCAACGTATGTGTTCCGACCCCGCTGTCAAGTAAATTACTTTGTCAAGAAGCCGGCCCACTTACCAAGGGGGCTATCTCTTGGCCAAGAGCCCGCTTTGTGACTGGATTGACCTGTTTCCAAAGTAACAGGTTCCAGCTACAAAGCAGTGGACTTGGTGACGGGTCAACCAGTTAGAAAGTGAGTGGCCATAATACAAGCCAAGCTAGAATATTTATTACTCTGGCCAGAACACATCTTATAATCCGCATTGGAAATATTTTCAACCCACAGCTAGCCCATGCATACATGGACAAAAGCAAAATGGCAGATATAGAGCGGCCAAATAGTTCGGATGTTTATCAATTCTCACCGAATATCAACTTTGTGTGACCCCTAGTAGTTTGGCACCACGCTAGCACCCCAAAGCGATCAAGCCAGCCATCTGTCACCGGCGAAACTGCAAATTGCAGAACCACTTAAGAACTCTAGAGTTTGCTCTTTAATTGGAGTGAATAGGGTATCTGATAGTCTAGTGTACCTACCAGAAGTATTAGGCTCATAGAGAGAATGTGAGAATGTACTGAGAAAGCAGAGAACCACTCATTAAACACTTGGCAAGTTCCAAAGTTTTCACTTTGTTACTTTATAACTGGGTCAACCCAAGCGGTATCCCCGCCATCAAGCGCTCTACTTTACCATTGGACCAGGCCTACTTGCTAAATAAGTCGACCCAGCTGGAAAATGTGCCCCTTGAAAAGTGGGCCGGCCTCTTGACAAAGTAATTTACTTGACAACAGGGTCGGAACATATGTGCACAAACACCCGCCAATTGGCCATTGATGAGAACATAGTAATAACTGCAAACGTGTTAAGGGGTGAGACAATCTGTTATTATTTTTATTTGCATATAAAACGTCGTCTAATCCAGGCTATTCCTCAGAATCCAGAATGAACCAGAGCATCCTGTTTATCATGAATTCTTCTCAAGAACCGCCCTTCACTGGCGACGACCACTTCGGCCAGTTCGACGCAGACCACGCTTTCGTGCCACTTCCTCACTCATTCTTTCTACATATTTACGCTAAGCCAAGGCGAGGTCACATCCTTGAAGCAGTAGGTAAACGCTACAGTGCTTCCTTTTCAGCGTTCCCCTTCGAGGATCCCCACTATGTCCCCTCAACACCATCATCTCGGACGATATACCTCTTCACTGCAATCTCTTGAATTCTAAATCACAGTATCAACTTCCGCGCACGCACGAATCAGGCTCCAGGAGTGAGGGCAGGTCGCTTCGCACCTAATAGAGTATGGGGACATCGGAGAAGTGAGCGCGATTACATGGTGAATCGGAAAATGATAGAAACAGACTGAACGATGCATGTAAAGATGTGAAGAACTTGTGTGGCAGCGCTGATTGGGAGTGATATGGGGTTCGGGGCGCTCAATAACTGCTTTTGGAATAGTTCGATGAGAGGGCCATGGACCGACCACTATTCACATTGACGGTTAAGCCGGGGTTCGAAAAGAGTTGAAGGAAATAGTGTCCGAGAGTGAACAGTGGTAAATAGCTTGGAGGGTAGATTGCTATAGTTGCCTGACACTGGAGTGCTGCCTACAGTTTAGCCAATGATGTTCGAAAGGGCCGTGGAGGTTTTTTTAGTGAAGAAGGGTGGAAGGCACTTGACTGCCATTATTTGAAGAAGTCTAGGCCGATGGGTAGGCCGCATATATATGTACCATCCTAGACTACCATATCGGAGAAGAGATACGCCCCTAATTCGGTTAGCCTCACCAAACATTTGATTTAGACTTTCGTTCTTAGATTTCGTGCGAATACCGATTTCAACCCCTGCACGGAACGGAAAGCACCTACGCGCATTTCCACAGGTATTTATACATGAGCTTACTCTGCCTCCTCAGCCGCACTCACCATCGCCTGCTCATCCATCCTCTTTCTCCTTCGCCTAATGATATTCTGCACATCAGCGATTATTTCTCCGCGATCTTCCTTTATGTAACCTTCCGATCATGATATGCTACTCTACGAACGGCCGACAAAGCTGACTGGTAACTAACTATCGCCAACGATTCTCGGTCGCCAAAACTAGCTACATCGCGTGGAAGCTACGAAATTGAGTTCCCTTGTGGCCGCCTACATAATTTCGGGTTGACTGGTCTATTTATGGCGATCTATCTCTACAATGAGCTTTGAAGCTTCGTCGTGCCGCACGACTACCGTTACCGAGCACAATTCAACGATCCACCTCCGTTATGGCAAGTGACTTAAACCTTAGACTCCTCCCCAACGTCAACGCGTTCCGCCTATTCACAGAAGACTGCGATCCCATGTCGCTTCCTTACCTGTCCTTCTTACAAACCGCCGATGCTTATCGCGCCGACAATAGGGGAGCGGGTTAGCGGAAAAGACACCGGGCCAAAGACGAGACACGCGCGCCACCAGAGCTACTATCTCCACCAGAGTTACTATCTCAGCGTTGAAGCAGAAGACATCCTTGAAAGCGAATCGCATTGAACCCCCGCCTACACATCTTCGTCCAAATTCATCGCTACGATAACCCCATCGACACTGTCGACTTGGACGAACTCCTCCGCTGCATTCCCGGGAGCTCTCGAACTGCGAACTACAGTACATAGGCTTTCGCACCTGTGTGCCAGAGGTGGGGGTGGGGGATGATACGGTAGCTGGGCGCTTTCCACGCGATTTAGCGGGGCTCTTAAAGTGATAGACACGGTTGCAGTGTAGTAATTATATAGGTGATGCGGAAGAGAATAAAACCAGAGTAGATTTGGAGAGCGTATATGGAGGCCGCTTTGCTAATCCTGGAGCATAGTCATGTCATTTAGGTATTAATCAATGTACTCGCTCGCTTTACTGCTCTTACGATACAGTATTCCCGGACCCTACATTTGTATCTTCTGGCTCTTCGCCGGTCGGCATTGTCTACAACTAGTGTGTCCATTTATCGTGTAGGAGGGTTGTATTGCCGGAAACCGCCTTGACCAACGCGCGTCTCCGGACCATCACCCTTAGTATCACTCTCGGTATCACCATTGGATCTGAGCATTCGCAACTCCAATGCATCTCCATGTACGTGTGTCTCGCTCCAAAGACATCTGCATGTATATATGTCTCTCTCTATATACATCTCCATTTATGTACGTCTCACACTCTTAACAACACGGTGTCAACTTCTGAGGGTGAAGCATTTAAAATCTTTTCGTGCCTGGGAGCGAGTAGAATTTCCTTACCTTTACCTTGGTCGTGATCCTTTACCAAGTTTACGACTAGTATTCCATCAACTTCAAAATGATTTCGCTCTTTCAAACCTGACCTCAAGCTTCAGCAGCGACTGAACTCTCACAGGAAATCAAACATAAAGCGAAGTCAAGGGCGAAGTCTCAGTTACCGACTGCAGCGGAGCTGGCAGAGATCGAAGTCAGAAAGAGAAAGCATGCTCTTAATAGTAATCAGAGCAACTAGGCTCAGGCTGTCCCTCATTAAGTGCCCTAGGATCTTTCAGTATACTACAACCTGCTAAAAAAGGATCGATGCCATCACTCCAGCCTAAGACAACGCAGACTATAAGAAAGATCCGCAGTAGTGGTACATTGGCAAGTAGTTTGATTTCAACTGTACCTACGGAGACCCAGGACTTGGATGAGATTGAAACGGCATGGTTTAAGACAATAGAGGTGAAGGATGGAGCTTCACAAGAGACGGCAATTAATTTATGTGAGTTGGATCCGAGAGATATTGGAAGGTTATAGATTATAATCAGCGGGTCAAGGCTCTAGTGCTGAAGAGGAATGTGAAGCAAGCTTGAGAAGGAGGACTGTAATAAATCACAGTTATCATGAACCTTCTCCTTGGATATGCAGATGTATTGTAATTGAGAAGGATAATATAGTAGCGCCGGATGCTTGGACCACATCTCCTAATGGTGATACCGGGAGTGATACTGAGGGTGATGGTCCGGAGACGCCGTAGCAGCTGTTAATGTTGCATGTGTACTTAGATCGTGAGTCTCAGCATCGTCTGATGTCTTGTATGAGAATGAAGACTTGTATGAAGATGGTGGCTGTATGAGGATATGCATCAGGACCAGGGTGATGCGTCTCATGTCAGATAGAGCATACGCGTACGCGTATGGGAGATTGTACATATACGGGCCTTTGGCCCTCGAGATAGTTTAATCAAGTCAATCAACCAGTCAAAGAAGCACTCAAAGTAACAGTTAATCCATGAGAACTATCGAGTGATTCCCATGATCGAGTGAGGCCATATGCTTTATAGAATGTCACCTACTGAACCACGATCCGTTTCACAGACTGTCGCTCTGGCGCCCAGTGAATATCTACACCCACTTCTCGGAGTACTCAAAATTAATATGCGATTCTTTTCGGGAGTCTCTGACTTATCCATCCATACTGTCAGCACTCCAATATCTAGGAAACTACCCGAACCGAGATTTAGTAAGCCTATAAAACACCCCCCCCTAACCACGCATACCAGATGAAAGCTATCTGATTATCGGCCCTGATATCAACTAGGTAAAATACCAGAGTGGATAAAGTACTAACAGACAGAAAACTAACTCGTACTCCGGGTTGCATAAATATGCACAAGAGGCGTTGTAGTGGCTGTAGACATCCGACGTTCCAATCCAGTCGTGCTAGGCCCTACAGGATATAAGTCGTCGCAGGGCCGCTATACGTGCGTGTGTAACTGCAAAGAGACAACACCTCTTCGACATGCTTACAAGAGTATTACTCCGTGTGCCGGGCACTATTGCAATTGAGTATACTCCCAAAATCTCCAAAGCTCTTAGTTAATCATGATAGAGACATCAATAAATCTCCTTCGGGCGGGGTCTTCCTACAGTGCTACGAGTACTGTGTCGGCCCGTCACCGAATACCAAGCATCTACCATAGAAGTCCGGCTTCCCCAGTTCGAGCCGGGAGGTTGATCACTTTCAACTCTCACTATGGCAGATTTGGATCTGTCGTGCAAATTGTAATGTTTCCGAATGCGGAGAAACTGTTTTCTTGTGCCAAAAATTTTGCTATAAAATTTGTAATTTAACATGCGCTTCACATCAAGTCAATTTTACTACAACTGCTTTGTAATGATGACTACTGCTAGTATGTATGTTATTTTGGCTCGGATTGGGAATGTCAGATAGGCCATACGAAACTCTTCGTACCGAGAAGATTCAAAAATAGAGCACAATCGGAACAGAAATATGCACCTGATTGGTGTTCACATTCTGAAATGGGAAACTTATAAGAATTAGTGCTTTTAAATATCTGGTTCGGTGATATATGCTGCTAACTCGCCACACGCGCTGGAGAGCTTTCTGCAGCCACCTCGGCACCGGACGAATAGAGGTCTACGATGCAGAACTGTGGGCCATCGGACTCGCACTCTGGGAGTCAGTAAAGAAAAGGGACACACTGCAGACACACAGAGTGATGAAGGTAGCTGTCTTCAGTGACTCGCAAGCAACCATTCGACGAACGGAGAACCTGGAACCTGGGCCAGCGCAGCCTCTAGCCAGGTGGATTAACCAGAGCGCAAGGACTCTTCGCGAAGCTGGCATAGAGACAGAAATCCACTGGGTCCCAGGACACCCTGGCATCCCTGGAAATAAGGAAGCAGATCGCCAACCGAATCTAGCGAGAGGGCCGCAGATCAGGCACAGTACAAGAGCGAGTATACACCTCGGCGGCAAACAGGACCAGATGAATCTCAGAAGCAAAGATGGCGGTGAAGGCTGAGTGGGAGGCCAACAAATGCAGTAAACATCACGGCTACAGGCTGAAAGGCAAAGCTGGAAGCAAGAGACCAATCCCAATGAACAGTGTGAAGCCTCTAGCAGCCAGGTTCTACCGACTGAAGTCCGGACACGCGCCAGCGGTAGTGTTAGCAACGGTTCCAAATTCCCGGTTCGGTTCCGGTTCCGGTTCCAACCCGGAACCGGACCATTGCAACGGGTTTTACCACACCAAAACCCGAACCATTGCAATTGGGCCGGTTTTACCACCAAAAACCCGACATTTCAACCTCACAACTTTGGCCCCAATTAAGCATCTGAGTTCTGATTGTATCGTGACATGATCAATATGTAGATTGTGCAGTTTTGGCCGCTCTTTGACCTCCCGCTTTTAGATTTGTGTTTCGACCAATATTTGCTGAGTCGCAATCGAAAACCGGCGAATTTCCCTTACAATTTGGCATTATTCCACAGTGATTCAACGAATATTGGTCTCATCGCAAATCTGAAAGCGGCAGGTGAAAGAGCTGCTAAAACTGCACAATCTATGTATTGATCATGTCACGATACGATCAGAACTCAAAAACTTAATTGCAGCCAAAGTTGTAAAATGGAACCGCAGTCCGGTTCCAACCTGGCCAAAAACCGGCGGTTTTATGTCCGGTCCGGGTTACAACCCGGCGCTAGTTACCCGGTCCGGTTCCTTGGCGGTTCCTGACCCGGACCGCAGCCGGGTAACCCGGAACCGTTGCTAACACTAGCCAGTGGGCACGTACCTAAAACGGTTCGGCAACCGAGACAATGATAAGTGCTGGTTGTGCGGCGGCAGTGGCAGGACAGTGGCCCAGATGCGGGAACACCTCTTCCGCCACTGCAGCCGATGGAAAGACCAGCAGAAAGTGCTCTGGAAAGAGGTGGGAGAAGCGACCGGATGGAAAGTAGGCACATGCCGACACGTACAAGTCTCTAAGCTGCTATCCATGGAGAAGTGGGATAAAGTGGTGATGGACTTCCTGGCGGCTACTGATATTGGGAAGTTCCAGCCCTAAGTGAGTGGAGGAGTAACAGCCGGCAGGCAATGGGTGGAGGAGTAAGAGCCGGCGAGCTCTCCTTGATTTCATCCCTTTTCCTTTGTATTCTATTTGACCGTTTTCGGATGCTTTCTTTTGTCAGAAGGGGACGACGGGTAGCAGGAGTGGAGCTCCGCCATCTAGCCGGCCTGCCCGGGGGCGGAGGGGATTAGGGGGCTGTCATACTCTAAGTAGAGTGAATACAGTATGATTAAAACAAAACAAAACAAAAACTCGCCACACGCTTAACCAATGTAGAAGTTATAGCTGGACGGATCTCGTTTCTTCTGTCCGTAGGGCCAATCCATCGGTAAAATATTGGTGTTCCCGAGGTTGACATTGCTCTTCATTTGACGCAAGCGATTAGTGTCTAAACACAATATGATAGCGGGTATATGGAGTTCGGTTTGGCTCCTATGGGTTTGCGACTTTAATTAACTATGGAAGCTTGCAAACCCGATTGGCAGTGTTTCTGTACTTGCGAGTAATATTTAATCGCTTAAGTATCACCCGATGCTAAACGATATCTCCTTTGGCACGGGTATACAGAAACTGTAAGATAAACCCCCCATCCATTTTACTCCCTATGACTAAATATAGTAAAAAAAAGGAATGAAAATCGCATTTGAAACCAGTACCTGTAGACAAATAAAATATGCGAACTGTGATGCTGTCGCTCATGTAGCAGTCTAATGGCCCAATCCACCCCAAACCCATTTTTTAAAGCGCCGAAAAAAAGAAAAATGTAGCCGTAACGAATGTGGAGTGCCAACCTACGTTCGAATTGACACGGAATTAAAGAGTTGATGAACATTGATATTATCAAACAGCATCTGGGCCTGTTGGTTGTGAGGCTACTTTTCGTTGAGGCAGCTGAAGAAAGCGTGCGAATTCTCTAGCGATGTCTATGGCTTGTATCACCAACCGGTAAACTGATTGCACTAGTGATTCCAATCGATATGCAGCTGCGATTCCGACGACGATCAAGAGTGGCAGATATATGTATAAAAACTCAGGTTGAAGGCCCATGATATGAACTGAGAATGCTATCATGCCGCCGACGCAGCAGAGGTAAAGGAGGAAGTTGCTACACTTTGCTTAGCTCTGTAATCCTTTCCAAAGCGACAGGAGTAAGGTTCCTTACTTGAAAACAGTTCGCGATCGGTTGCTGTTAGCCCTAATCATCAATGCGCCACCGGCGATCCAGATGGAATATATCCTAAAAAATTCAGCATGGCTAAGACAGTGCAGTTTTTGACATACGCTACCAACCCCCAGAGTGCGTCCCCGTACTTTTGCATAACCATTCCGACCGGTATACAAACAATTGCCGATGTGGCCATGATCCAGAAGGACAGCTCGGCATTTGGCCATTGAGGGTTACTAAAGTCGTTGGACTGTAGAAAGGGTTGGAAATTGTCTGCTGGCATTGGTAATGGTGATCTCCGCCTGTTCGGGTATTCGTTGGTGAGGTTTACTGAAAAGGATTTGAGTGACGTTGGCGCTTAGTCTGATTTAGCCAAATGTCAATAACCGGGAATATATTAGAACAAAATACATAATGACATTAATAACACAGATTATACAGAGATCATACGAACCGCGTGGTTGAAGCTTTGTTATTGATTGTTGGTGGGAGTTGGACGGCAAAGCTCGTAACCGACGACTTCCAGAAAATGCGATGCCTTTGTTTCGACTCAAGATGAAAGCGACGATAGGTAATTGTCTGTAATAATTGATTGGAGATGGATGCCTGAAACAATCGCGGTTTATTTCTTTTCGTTATGGAATTGTTGTTGGCGGTTTGCACAGTGTTGAGGCGGCAAGGGATGGAATATAAAAGAGAAAATCGTCTTCCCCGTTGATCGATTTTCCGTCCAGACCATGTGATCCATCTATCCATTAAAGGTTGTGCCTTCGACCTTTGGGGCTCATAATATTATTTCATCACGCCACACATTCGGATAAGTCTCCGTATTGCACAGCCCGACAATGATACCTTTGTCAACGGAAGCAACTCCGCTCCCGATGCGCCCAGTTACATAGGTTCTAGCCGTTCAAAGTTCTTTAACTAGCTAGCGCGCTAGATTTTCTGTACTAACCAAAGATGATGGTTCAGACGGCGAAAGATTATCCTGACTATCGCGCTTGGTACAATATTACCATCATGATACTCCACTAACACGCGTCAATTCTTCGGTTCTGGCCCATACCCACGAGTAGAGTACTTCAGTAGGGGCCTAAGAACCAGAAAAAGACCTGGAGGGGAAATCAAACTTATTGCATTAAATGAGACTTTAGCAAATGATGAGGTGTATAGGTGCGCTCGAAAACCACCCGTCAGCTGACTTCGCAAGCTCAGTCTTTTGAGGTGAGCTTGCGAGCGACGAAAAATTCTGGGAGCGAGAGCAGTGTATGGGAGTGCCCTAGGATTCATACTTAATATACGCTACAAGGACTGTCCAGGGTTAATTATGAACTTGTCTCCTTACATTTCGTACCAGAAGTGAGTCGGATAAAGCTGTACTGAAATCAAAGGATACCCGCGACAGTGAGTTTTGTCGGTTATATACTAAGTAGTTTGTCATACAGAGAGCGGTAAAAGGATATAAGATATTATAAATACGTGGTAAGTGGATTGCGGTATTCGACTCAACTTAACAAATGGAAAAACACGTTAATATGATGATTTGGAGTGGTGGAAACACTATTTTGTACCATCACAACCGCTCGCATGAACCCGGGTATACACCTCTTTTAAATGATAATCATTTCCTCATTTTCAGGGTTACGTTCACTCAATTCGTAGTTCAGGCTTATCACGGCTATTTTTCTCAGGCTCACTGCACTTGTTTTTTAGATCCACCAAGTTGCGAAAAGAACACTAAATCTGCCCGGGACGGTAATGCCAGGGCCTGCATGATTAGAGTCTCCCCAGATTGTTACCATTCCTGCTGGTGAGCTATACGGAGCCATAATGCTCAAGATATCTGGAGAGTAACCAGCTTCAGCCATTCATCACCGATAAGGCTGCTGCAAAAATTCAAGACGATTAGAGAGGAAAATATGGATCCGTATATGCAATGAACGATCTGGGTCGGTCTGTAAATATGGATGCCTAACACCACTATATACACATATAATTTTCAAGACGATCCCCTCTTTATTCTGAGAATATGTACGGTATAGTTGAAACATTATATCTATCATCAAAGTCCATCATGAAAACGCACCAGTACCAAAAGTCAATCACCACCACTACCACGCACGCCATCGATCACCCCGCCAACACCATCGCCATCTTTTAGGATAGTTTATCATGCCGGGGATTAGTACGAAAAAACGATCCATTTTATGCTACCTACATAAGCTTTGATATGCATGCAGAGCACGTAGTATGGCATGTTTCGTTTCGTTGACTGAGAACAGTAGCAATGGCCGAGGTGGTGGTGGTGCTGATGACTAGTACTCTTCTAGATGTATATTAATCTTGGAAATGCGTACGCATTCATATGATGCAAATATACATGGCAATTATTCATAACTTCCTACTTGAATATCACTATTATACTAAACGAAATAAGAAACCAACAGCGACAGCTCCCTACAACATTAATAACAAAAAAAGCTCCCCTTAAGTAAGATAATTATGTTACCCTAGGGGACAGGATTCCGAGTCTTTTGAACACAAACTATCATTGACACACCTTTTACCACTAGGTCTAGCGGATTGTCATAATCTACTGGTATCTGGATCATCGTCCCCTAAATTTAGACGCCGTGACGAAATCCGGAAGCACCTGCGCATTAGCTTAGAGATTTATTGATAGACGGGTAAGTGGGCGAAGCTTTATACTCTGCTGTGTGGTCTAGTGTCCTAGCGGCATGTTTCAACATCCCCGCCTGCAAGGGCTTGCAGTAAAATTTCGAACTCTTGAAAGTATGGACGCTTTTTCATGCTCGGATGTTTGCGTACACTGTTCACTAGGGAAGAGCAACGAGAAAAAATAACCGATAAGTATGGCTATATTCACAGCTGCTGGCAGGAAAACAATAAAGACCTCGTTTATGCTTTCGGTTACCCATCGGGAACAGGTCAATACAGCGGCCAGCGCAACCAAGAAGGCTGTCGCAGTACGCCCTTGAGACTTGGAGTACAATGTTGCTAGGGCAAACGAGTATAGCATCGTCGCGGCGACAAAGAGTGATAGTTGGCCGAAAATCGATGTCGCTGACCTGTCGGCTTCGGTATTCGCCGCTAAATATTGTGGTGATATCCACTATATGAGGATTAGCCGCAGTGAAGTTCTCAGCGTGAAAATGGGGCTCGTACCGCAGAGTATCGCCCGATACTCCCGCGGTGCGTTTCTAGGCCCATGGAAACATAGCTGGAAGACATAGTCGTGCTACCCGCCATGGCAAAAACGATGAATGGCCATTCAGGCCTTTGACATTGCCGCTTGGACGCTTGGAAACTGACCCTCCCTGATGGACGTTAAAAACATAATAGTGAAGTTCAGAGATTTCAAGGCAAATTTACTGTTGGAGTTGCTGTATAGGCATTTTCGTATTCCGGGAAAGCGCTCGTCAATCGAGGAACACAACATACTTCGCTGTGAAATGTTTCGTGTTTGGACCTTACCTACACCCAGGAGTGTCGATGTTTCTGTCAAGCGGAAAGATGAAGACAAGATGTAAATGTCTGTGAGCGATGTAATGATGGTTTGCGAGTCCGGCTTTTTAGATTCTCATCCTGTAGTAAACTTAGGGATTGTCAGTACTTCTATGCGCAAAAATGTGCGGCAGTGTGTGCGCCATAGCCACACTAATTTTAAGATACCAATCATGAAACTTACCCAATCAACGGCCTGTGAATGCACAGCCTCGATATTGGTCGACCAATGAGCGCACAGGACTGAAAAATTCTCTTCGCACCCCAGTGTGGTGGCGGAATAAGCTCAGCTGCATGCGAGCACGTCGCTAGACAAACTGGGAACGAGAAACTGAAAAGGGAAATGGGCACTACCACAAGCATGATCAGATCAGAGCCGCTGATCACGTGATCTACGTCGGACAACCGCTTTTCTGGTGAACCAATTGTGCCGTGTTCAGTCTGCTGACAATGTTTGGAAAATTGACGCGAGCCAAGGCACAAGTTTATAATATTTAACCACCTTGTCTGTCTGCATGAATTTTTCCGTAGTTTGAGTCAGGCTTTAAGTTTGTATTTTGTACTTCACTCAAGTACCTTGCAAACTGTAATACAGTACCGAGCATTATGGTGCATACGTCACGCATCACGGAGGGCCGTCCGAAGAGATTTTATTATAATTGTGCCGTGTTTAGTCTGCTGACAATGTTTGGAAAATTGACGCAAGCCAAGGCACAAGTTTATAATATTTAACCACCTTGTTTGTCTGCATGAATTTTTCTGCAGTTTGAGGTGGGCTTTAAGTTTGTATTTTGTACTTCACTCAAGTACCTTGCAAATTGTAATACAGTACCGAGCGTTATGATGCATACGTCACGCATTACGGAGGGCCGTCCGAAGAGACTTTATCATAATTTTAGCTTACTTTTGGACATTAGATATCGACAAAAATCGTCACGCTCGAAATCTCGTTGACGCTCGGCACAGTATAACCGTAAATAGGAAAGCTTTACTTCCCACGCGGTCGACTACAAGCAATAACTAAGAGCGACCGAACACGCTACCCAACAGCAGCAACTCATCAGATATCCAAGTAATCGGAAACGGCACCTAGCCATTACTTATCATTTTGTTACTGGGTTAGAGTTATTAATTTCCGAAAACTAGATATTGTCGTGGGTTGGGGGTATGTAATGTCTGGTGGAAAAACTGACGAGAAACGATCGCCCAACAAGTGTTTTCACTGCGGTGGGTAATGAAGGCAAACCACAGGCTTAGCCGTGAGACTGTGTACAAGCGCAGCTGCACGCCGTGCCTCCCTACGCGTAATTGAACGCAACTTCCTCACATTCACAGCCACGTTATGATAGGCATCGCCTGTTGTGTAGCCTTGTGCCCACAATCTGATTCACATTAATAGTGTGCGCAAGAGTGTTCTTGGACAACACATTAACACAGGACATCGCAACATGCTCCAGCAGAAGTCAAAAAGTGATGATCTCGCCTTAACATACTCCGGTGCGATATAAACTCGACGATATTCTGCAATAACCCCGGAGTGGAGGGAGTCAATACGATACGTCATGAAGCTCATTCCCTACCTCGAAGAACGCATGACCGCTATTGGAATGGCAGGTTTCTCTTGACTGGACAAACAACTTCAACCATGAAACGGAGCACCTCAAGACGCCGCCATATCTGACGCCGAGTATTTCTTGCGTCATATTTCCATCACTGCCTCTCGCTGGTGGCGGCTTCGCCCCCTTTAGTTCTATACCAGCTGAGTTCTTCTCTCCAGCTCCCGGTCAGTCAATTACTACAGACATCAGCTCACAGCCAGCCCAGAGTTCCAGCCAACTTCCTACCAACAGAGAGTTGCCATCTTCAGCCAGCTCCGCGCCAGCTCCCGGCCATCCTTGAGTCGCCGTTTCTAGCCAACTTCTAGCCAGCTTCTAGCCAGCTTCTAGCCATCCCACTCGCCATCTCCACCTTAGCAGCCAAAAGCATACTTTTCCACAGCCGTTCCATGAGTATTTATCATTACCATAAATTAGAGACCAGAAGACAATTATAGATATTATTATATACATTCCATATATAGAATACTTTATAATTAGAGTGAAAGTCATGGGTTTAATCGAGCTTGAATTCATGGATTTTAAGGAGAAGGTACTTCAGCAGGTACATACTGATGAGAATGATTCAAGCGGGATGCCACAGAAACCGTGGCACCGCCACACAGTACACACTTCCCGCTAATGAAAGTGATGATAGTCTACTTACAGAAGTGGATGAACTACGATAGGCCCAGGTTTTGGATTCCCGGGTTTGAATGCACTCTAAATAACATCGCTGAAACAAATGCTCCAGATGGACAATTAGATTGCGGTGCACGCCGCGCAGGAAATTGGCAAGTGATGTGATAGAGCGGAAGAGCCCCGACTTAGCACAGAGGATTCGATTGTTGTCAGGAGACGCAGTGAGGCGGAGCTCTTTTGTTTTTTGTTTTATTCATACTGTATGCACTCTAATTAGAGTATGACAGAGCCCCATATCCCCTCCGCCTCCGGGCAAGCCGGTTAAATGGCGGAGTTCCCCACCCACTACCCTTAGTCCCCTTCATACCGGGGGGCTGGCTGGCACTGGGATTCGAACCCATAGATTGTGACCGTATACCCCGCCTATACTTTCAGGAGCGATACCACTACGCCACGGGGCCAGCCCCTGAGGCGGAGCTCTTTGCGGGTATATACGCTCAGAAATGGAATCAGCCTTGCCGCAATGGCGACTGCTTGCGAGGTTCAGATTGAGTTTCTAATACCAACTTGATATAGATTGAACAGAGTAGATTTCGGAAACACTATGTGACCTGCGTTGAAGACTGTCGCTACCTGTAAACGTGTATCGACGACAGAAAAATTAACGGACCTGGCGTCCTAAAACGCGACAAGAAGCAAGACACCATCAGTTTATATAGTATGCCAGTGCAAGACAACTCAGTGCTGCCGTATGATTTCGGGCAACATAGGTACCCGAATTCTGTTAAGAGAGCGGCGACTAAACATCAGATATATATCCTACCACTACCTACAAACACATGAGCGCTCGACATACAAATCAGTGCATGAAGCGGCTGCAAAGTTTGCAAGAACGCTAGACGTCCTCAGTCGGTATCGAATGGTTGCTGTAAAAGCATCAGGTGGGCTGGGTCTAATGTGTATCAAAAGAGGCTAGTTACCACACACGAAAGACATAGCCTCTATGGCTCAGAGTTTACCTAGGTAATCTGTGGCATTTGCCTTGTTCCCGCTCGATACATAGTAACTGCGGATACCCATCCCTTAGTACCTTAATTAAAATGGGCGGTCCCGCATCATCTCAGTTTTGTCGAACCGCAGCAACATCCTGATAACCTCCCCCACACCTACCCTACTTAACTTCCAATCCAACTGCATCAAAGAACATCCACCGGCTAACACCGCAACTCCTGTCGTTTGTATAATCTCTTTTTCCTTTGCGTATTAAATATCTTCGTGTATTTTTACGTTGTATACTCGCCAATTTCTGTATGCTATTGTTCAGCTAAAAGTAAGAACGTTTTTATAGGCATCTCCTGCGACGCCAATAAAATCCTCCCTACACTTACAGTATTGCTCGTGATGGATGAAGCACCCCTTTCCAATGGCGGTTTTCTTCAAGCTGCCCATAGATCAGGGCATAAAAGTGGCGCGGACGACAACCCTGTCACAATACCCGAACAATTGGTCGAGTTGAATAATGGCCAACAACTGGATACTATAGGAGGACCGGGAGGCCTACAGTGCGGGTTAAAAACGGACCTGGAGGTTGGCTTGAGTTTAGATGAGACTACGTTTGATGCGTCGGAAGCTGCATATGCTGCAAATACACAGTCGTCCCAACCGGACTCCCGTCATTGGACTTTCAACTGGCCAAATCCGGTTCAGTCTCTCGCGAACCGGATTCTTCGTCTAATTCCCAGTGAACCAATCCCCAACTTCTGCCGAAACAACACAGAAAGTGATGAGCACCCCGAAGGCATCTGCTGCCACCGCAATTGTCTGTTTACGTGGCCGAGCGCAAGACTTGCGTTTTGGATCATGACCGCTTCGGGGATAAGCTGTATTCCGGTCGGCATGGTCGTACCTGAGTATGGGAAGGCAATCTAGGGGTTGGTAGCGTAAGTCAAGCGCAACACTTCCGCAGGCTTCCATAATAACTACCACAGTGCCTATGGGATCTGGATTGCCGCCGGAGGTCTATTGGTCAAGGCCAGCACTGACTAGTCTCCCACTGTTCCAATGTAGCAGCATTCTCCCTGCCTTTTCGTACACTACGCTAATTCGTACACTACGCTAATCTACTTCAGGAGGTTTCTCTACTACCTTTTCTGTGTCTGCTGCATGATAACGTTCTCGGTACTTGTCATGGGCATTAAACCGGATCTTCTCTACATCTACCTTCCGTTCCTCATCGTCCTCGGAATTGCGGTTGCGTTTTGCCTGGAGACGCTGGTTACTGTGTTGTGGGTACTGATGATGGTTCGTGCATACCAGAATCACCCGCAAGCTTTGGTAAGCAACCAAGACTTGGCTTTGGAACGACTCGGGCAAATGGTGTAATATGTTGCTGGGAATGTGAGTTGAAAGAATAGAACCCCTATCATGTCTATTGCCAGCTAGTCTGATTTACAATTGCTAATCAAGGCAACGGTGATATCATTATGTACCGGCTTGGTAGTTTTCCATTGTGGCAAATGTCAGGGAAACTACTATTGAGAAACAGTGCTTTAATACCGAGTAGATACAATCGACGTTTGTATGTCTTTTCTAGCGGTGAATCCCGCGATAATTCTTTGGATTGGTGATGCACTTGGCGCTGTGGCGGGGAGTAGGGCTCTGTTGTTGTGTAGATTTGCTTTTTTATATATATCTCTGACTGCAACAAAACTACTTTTGTAGGGATGTTGATATGGCTGCAGAATCCTTGCTAGATACCCTCATCCCCAAAGTCACCCTCCGCCGGCAAGCTTTGGTTAATTCACTGAGCTTACGAAGGAGGCATGCGCAGGCGCTGATTTACCAGCGAGATTCTCATGACATTGAAGGATGTTTATACCTACGTTATACTTTGATTTGTGTTTTGGTAATAGATCATTTTTAGCGGCGCATTCTAAGGGCTGGGCTGGAACCACCGATATTTCAATTTCTTTGCTGCATGTTTAGCCACAATATGATTTACATTACCAATCTTCCAGGTTATATGCTAGGGTGATGAACCACCTTCACTAAAAATCATCATGAGTACCATAAATTGGTGTGCCCACACACCGCATGTATTAAAAAACCATGTCACAAGATTGTGGTCAAATTGTAAGAGGTCAAAGTAAATGACTTAAGCTGTCCTGCTGCTTTGAAAACATCAAAACCATGATGGAAACATAACGATAGTTGCATAGAGCTCTGAATGAGATCTCAATCAGTATGTAGTCCAATTTACATAACCATATTTCATGTAAATGCTGCATGAAATCACTTGCACCATAATGTGATTTACACGCTCATCTGTGGTCGCAGCAAAGCTCTGGTGGCATTACCACTTCTGTCAGATTCATGCCACCATGATTGGTATTATGGTATTGTAATGTGAATCAAACAGAATTTAAACTACATCATCTACTTTACACCATATCTCACGCTATGGGTAGTTTACTTTACTCTACTCATCGCCAAAACATGTACCTTAAGGGTGAATACCTGTCATTAATCCCGATTTCTCCGCTCTGTATGCAATGTGAGCTCAGATAAATCATACCTGCTATCTACGTTCGGTATTAATATTTTGTCAGTATCTCAGTGTGACTTCCACAATCTGCATTCTAAGTCTTGAGTTCATGTCTTCCAGCTTATCTACCTGAGAGAAGAGTCCTGATACACTAAGGGCGGATATCATTCCAAATCCTAGATATGGTGTTCTAGTCCAGTCACGGAGGATGTCCCTCCGCGGAGAGACCGGTCCATTCACGGAGTCCCACCCTCACTGACTGGACTGGTTCATTGGTGGAGTATACCCCTGCACCCCACCTCCGTGAATGGACTGGTCCATTCGCTGAGTGTACACTCGGTGAATACTCTGTATGTGTATGCCCACGCATGTATGCGCACTCAGCTGGCCATATCCAGCTAACTTTAATCAATGCAATTGCATTCAGCCCACATCGCGAAACTCGACCATACTTTAAAAGTTCTTGATTGTACCACGTGCTTTCAGGCTTTTGGCTGCTTTCCACACACTTTCGCTGCGAATGCTCTTTCACGCCCTTTCAGGCTTCGAGATTTTCACTTCTTTTTACGTCTTTCGCTGCGGTGGCCCTTTCCCTGCAGTGGGTCTTTCGCTGTAGAACCTCATTCGCTGCAGAACCAGTTTTACACTAGATGCAGCTGGTTTATCGAAGAGACGAAGCTGGTTGTTTGAAGTGGACCTTTGCCGCGATGTGTTGGCATGGGATTTGGCCCGATGGCTCGTGTTAGCAACGGTTCCGGACCGTCACTTTGGGTCCGGGTCCGGGTCCAAACCAAACAGTTGCCAAATTGGCGGTCCGGGTCATCAATAAACCCGAACTGCCCACTTGGGTACGTTTCCATGGTAAACTCCCAACGCGTCTGAATTGGGTGGGTTGTAAGCGGGTCGCCCAGCGGGTCCATCTATAGATTCATATAAGGCTCTTGTATTTGCAATGTGTTAATAGTATCTTATCAGAATCGCGTTTTCAGCAACCAATAATGTGCTTTTGCTTGTTGAGCAGTTTGCAATATCGATTGATTTGGTATCTGTGTTTCACCTTCGATAAATGGTATTTTTGCCTAGCAAGGCGGTCAATGATACTGTTATGCACGCTGTAACAGGCGGGGTCGGATGTAGGTGATATTGGTAACTGAAATGTGGTATCGGAATCAAGACCAGAGCTCGAAGTTCGTATTGAGGAAATCAAGACAAGGCAAGAATTGGAGCTGGTTCAAAGTCGTACTTGCTTTGCTATACAAGAGAACCAGTAAAGAGAGAAGAAAAAGAAAATCCTCCACCACCAAACAACCTCTCTTTATATACACTTCGTCTGCCACCTTCGAATCAATCCCCATGCTCTGATATACCATCCGAATATTCAACCATGATCTTACACACCAGCAACACAACTCTTATCGCTACAACCACGCCACATCATCCGACGTCACACCACCTCAGACCACTTCCTTATCATAACATATTATTCAGCCACCATCTCCTCATATTCCTACACCATCTCCAGGTCTATCCACATCTCCGCCTTCCCGTAACACCAATTCCTTTCCATCCGCCCGATACTATCCCTTAGTATCTCTCAATCCATTACTCACAGCTAGTGTTAGCAACGGTTCCGGACCGTCACTTCGGGTCCGGGTCCGGGTCAGAACCGAACCGTTGCCAAATTGGCGGTCCGGGTTGTCAACACACCCGAACTGTCAATTCGGGTACGGTTCGATGCAAATCTCCCAACCCGTCTGGATTGGGCGGGTTGTCAGCGGGTCGCCCAGCGGGTCCA
>Ga0307515_10003737_pt1 | contig 31920 bp, 15 predicted proteins | sample 17_EM_MG_FD_194513 | JGI IMG/M metagenome (GOLD analysis project Ga0307515, IMG submission 194513) | Populus trichocarpa ectomycorrhiza microbial communities from riparian zone in the Pacific Northwest, United States - 17_EM | ecosystem: Host-associated > Plants > Roots > Unclassified | place...
TAATCCTAGAGCCCCCAAATTTATAAAGATAATAGAAAACGAGTCATTAATGAAATGTCTAGTATGAGTTCAAAGTTTCAGTGTGCTAAATATCAAGGTTTCATCCATATCTTTGTTAAATGTACTTCTAAACCCTTAGTCATCGAAGAACAGAAAAATATAAGTCAAAAGGAAGACTATTGTATTTAAGTGTATAAACCCAATCCTAAGGATTTTAGTGACCTAGATGAAGGAGATGTGCAAGAAGAGGGACTTAATACTATAAGTCTAAATGAGTTTGAAAATGAGGTTAATAAAGAATATAATAAGTCTACTTTAGTGGTAGAGGAAGAAGTTTTAATAAAATATTTAGTGGAATTTCTTGAAAAGATAAATATAGTTTTTAGACGAATCTCATGATGTTATTCCTCTTAAACTACTTGATTCTATATCCACCATGCATGACGTTCAGCACGTCAAAGGTTTAGAGCAACATGCTCCTAACCACATCATGTTTGACGTCCAACATGTCATAGGTCTAAAGCAACATGTTGTGAGCTCTTTGATCCCCCACGCCTGACACGTGATGAGAAAGATGAACTCCACACCCTTAGTCGTATAATTTTCATAGTTACGAACTTAAAAAGCATGTAGATCTTCTTTCTATGTCTCTTTACTCTGAAATGGCTAATTCAGCTAAGTCTTTTGCATGCAGAGTTCATAATTTGCATGTTGAAATCATAAAACATATTCAAACAAGTAAAGAACAATACAAAATTCAAGCTGATTTATATAAATATTATGATGCACTTAATGTTGAAGATTATTTTATTATACAAATTAGACGTGAATGATGTCCTTTGAAAACCAATCATAAATTGTAAGTGAGGAGTGTTAGACCATTCAAAATGTAGCAAATTATTGAATCAAATAATTATATCATTAAACTACCACTAAACTTTAAAATTAGCTTTACTTTTGACATGAAGGAATCAAATAATTATATCATTAAACTACCACTAAACTTTAAAATTAGCTTTAATTTTGACATGAAGGACCTCGTTATATATAAAACACAATAATATGTCCAAGATGACTCTTTTGAAACCTTCGCCCCATCACCCTTATCTTTGACACAAAATGAACATATTAATGTTATTTTAGATGCACAAGTTGTTTTTACTAGGGATTGTGAACTTCAACAAATCTCAATATATAATTTAAACAACTAGATTCAAACTATACTTGAATTATTAGATAGACATCACAACAACTTCATGATCTTTAGGAACATTATTTGAGCCACCTTGAATTACACTTAACGGAGTCGAGTTTTTCCAACCCCTAAAGAGTTGGTGGGGACATTGGACTTGAGTGATTGCTTATGCACTCATATATTCATAGATGATAGAAGGTAGCCAAAACCATTAAGAGATTAAGCTTTAACTTATGTTTTGGTTTAATTGACTTAAAACTTTTAGTTGAGATTTATTAATTAAACCTTATTTGTTGAGCTTGATTTAATTATTATTAAAAAAAAAATTTAATGAACTATAAACTCAATTGCTTGTTTTAATTAGAGTTTTTGTATTTATATCCCACTGATAAATTGAATAATAATTATTTGTTTTAGATAGGGCTCATTTTTCATTTTCTTTGGCTTCTTTCTTCTTTTTTTAACATCATCTTCTTAGCTTATTATTACTTTATCTTCGAATCTTTTTTGCCCCGTATCGATTTGTCAACCACGTATAGTGAAAAAAAATCAATTTGTCAACCTTGTATAGTGATAAAAAAATCAGCATTAACCACGGGTTTACGAGATTTTCCACTCTTGTATTTGCACAACGCAGAGAAAAGGAATACGGCCAGCAACATTTCCACACCTGATTAAACATGTCGTGCTTTAAAAAATTGACCGAACGGCTCATTTACAAAGAAACAAAAACAGTATCAAGCCCTACTTAGAATATTACCATCATTATTTCTTACGTGGATCGACCCAAGGATATTCAATAAACTACCAACAACGAATTAGTCAAGGTATTTGAACAAAACCAAGCCAACAACCCTACCAGCAGGAGGTCCCTTTACTGCCACCCTACACCCCAACATATCATCCCTCTTTGTTGAAATTTCACCAGATTTACAATGACAACTTGATATATAGACTTGGATAAACAGCAGAAACATGAACATCCATAAAACATGTCAGCATACACTTTGGACAAAAGTATTGATGATATTCTGCCATGACTTGCATCCATACATCAGTCATACGGGTACTAGCAAGAGGAAAATTACAAACTTAGATAGATAGTAACTAATTAATAGATAGCGAAGTTCTCTCTAAAAATCTTTCCCGGCCACTACACAAAGGACCAGTTAATGAACATGAAAGCCAGACAGTGGTTGGAATTATCATCATTAAGAACTTTCCATGCAATGGCCTGCTCGTAGGAGACCGGCCTCCCCATGCTGGATACACATATTCCGGCGGGCAGATAAGCATATCCCTGAAATTTATAATAGCACATAGGACACTTTAGAACAGTCTCCAGGTCTCAGCGCATCCCTTAAGGGCTAATATGCTTTAAGAGATGCCAGTGCAATAGGTAGAGATGGAACAAGAAATTTATCATAGTTTCAGGAATAGAGAAATTTCACCTGTTGCATTATTTTAGAGAACTCAGAGCAGAGAATCTTCCGACCTGCTTCATCAAGAATCTTGTCAAGCATGATATCTTGAAGGGCCACAAGAGTAGTTTCAAGCATATCAAGTCCAGCCTGGTTTGCAAAAGTGAAAACTGGAGATGCCTGCAATTATTTTTTATCCAATCAAGTTAATTTTCCTTTGCCAAAACCTAAAGAGCTCCCTCTAGTTGAACAATGGACAGAATAAGAGTGGTTACGTTTGTTTTCAAGGAGCAGCACATAATTGCATCTGAATGGTGCCACAGTCGCTTCAGCAAAGCATCCCCAGCTTGGGAGTCAACCCGAAATAGTTCTCCTCCAGTATGAATCCTTCAATATTTGTACAGGATTACAACAAATATACAACTTGCCGCATTTTGAAAGAGCAAAAACAAAGAAGTTACAATAACCAGGAAATTTGGGGAAAACATATGAAAGAAACTAACTTCAGACTATGCAACAGCTACAATCACCCTGTGCTATATCTTGCACAGAGTTCTACCACATTCCAGGCACTAGTTGCTTTAACGATTTTTAATCAAATTGCATGGTTAAATTATTTTGTTTTCTGCAACTCAATCATCCATTGAAGGACAAATCAAGTTCAGAAGCAATACATCATATTTCATCAATCATTCATAATTTGAAAATTCCAGGGACTAAAAGTTATTCTCTTCTAGCGTACATTCAATGACAAGGATGAACAAAAACTGAGCAAATTTAGTTCTTGATTTTCAATTTTGCTATTTTGAACCCGAAGAAAATGACCGTTTAAATGAATAAAGATAGGATACCTGTAGCTTCGGTATATCCATCGAGCTAAAGTTAAAGCCTCAGGAGAGACAGGAAGGGACTTTGGCCCCATATTGGAGCTGAGCCGGGAAGGGGAAATTGCCATTGCAACCCTCTGAACAGACGCCACAACACCACGCACATATTGGCGAGCCATAGCAGCCACATTGTCTCGGAAGTGGTTCTCAAACGTAAATTGGAAAGCGATTGTCAGTACTGACCTAAGGTTATAACTGTTGGTGTCAGCTTCACTAGCTGGACGGGCACCACCAGGTCCTACTTCAAGTGTAGAGGCTAAATCTAAAGTTCGAGTAGCAGCAGGTGCATCCTGAGATACAAGAAAACCAAAACAAATTAGAGAAATGGTGCAAAAGTGTTAGAGAGGCATGATTATGATAGTTAAAAGGTAGAGGTCACCCAACTGTTTTAGGATCTAATGGTATGACACGAAATCCAGATGGCAACAATGGTGCATCATCAGCAAAGGATTCATCAATAGGCGCAAAGACGAGCTGAGCACAAGCACCAAGAGCATTTTCATCAACTCCGCTGCATAGCTGCCAAGTAAGATTTTAAAAATGTTATCCATTATTCATGAGAAACATTCCCAGTAAAAATATAAAATAAAAAAACTCAGATTCAGTTTCCACTGAAAAACAACAGGTAAACCAACCTGCAACAAGTACATATCCTGTGCCAGGGCTACATCTTCTGGGGAGAATGCATGGCCCTCCAGCCGAACTACCTCCAAGAACTACCAGTGAAGGAAATGCAAAATTATCACATGGTACATCAAAAATCGAGACATTCCAATAGAGAAACTGAAGAGAAGTATATACACTCAAAATGCTTACCTCCTCATGCTCCACGGTATGTGCAAGAGGTAAAATGACCTGGCTACTAGGGAAGCCACCAGGTCTTGCACATGGAACTGCATAAGGACTTGCTTTAAGACATGCAGCAGAGTACACATCAACCCCATAATCAGCCCACTCCGAACGATGTTCTCTCAGAAAACGAACAAGCAAAGCAGGAGGAACATTCTACAAAGAAGTACACAGTTATTATTATTACAGTAAAGTAACATGTGACATTTTATTATTGATAAGCAAAAAAGATAAGTGCAAGGGGCAGTAGAGTTTCTGGTTCAGTATTGGCACAGATCAGAAACAAAAACACCCCAGAATTATATGATTAGAGATTACCTGCAGCAACATTGATGCCTTCGCACACAGGACTCCTCCAAATGTAGGTGACATAGATGCGTTGTATTGAGATCCTAGAAATTTAGTTGGCGATGAATTTATGACGATGGTCACATCATCCCCACCATCACCATCCAGAAGTGACCACCCACTATCTGTGAATCCATTTACAGCATCATTGAAACCCCTGAAACCCAAACAAGTTAAGTAGCAACGCTCATGCAAGCACAAAGATTACAAATTATTGCAGGTTCTTATGCTCTAAACAAATCAAGACCAAGCAAAGCATCAGCTATGACAGAAATTTTAATCCTTGGCTTAAATCTGCTGACTTAGTGGGATCATTCTCCAATTATCTTAGATGGTTGGAAATTCAACAGAATGGTGCTTCCCCAGTAATCAAATGTTACACTGGGATATCTTTACCTGCAGAGCCTCTGACTAAATGTCCTTAAAACAGCAGGCTGACGACCACCTCCATACTGAATTTCCCCACTAGTCTCTTGTGCAATTTGTCTTATGTACTGCAAGGCCTGAACAATCAAATTACAAAACAATCATGAAACATATTTTGATTGAATCAGAAAAAAGGTAACAGTCACGATGATGTTATTACCGCCATGGTCATTTTCTGAGCAAGAATTTTGGATGACTCATAAAGTGGCCTCAGAACTTCAGGAACACTCCAAACCTAAGATAACAGATTTTAATTGATGCATAAAGTCATTAAATCAAACATCAATTAGGGGAAAACTTGAAAAGTTGAATTAGATCTTATTCTTACATCTAAGTCAACATGATCAACAATGTGAATGATGGAGCCACCACCCTCACATGGTCGAATTAGATAGCCACTAGGAAGCATATCAGCTCTTACAAAGCTTGAAGAAGGAGGTCCTGTTGGGCCACCAGTAGAAGAAGTCAATGACCTCTCACATATCTGCACAAAATTTTGAGACAAGTGAATGCTGCTGATCTTAAACACCTTTTATTAGGAGAGGAAATAAAGAGAAACAAAAACACTAATGACTCACCACAAGACTCCCGTCTTCCAAGGTTGTAGTGTATCTTAGTGTCCAAAAGTCACGTGCTGCGGCCAGTGTTGTAGGTGCATAAGTCTGATGAAAATAATAGATAGATTAATACAGCAACATAGCAAAAACAGTTATTTCAAAGGCCAGCCAGAAAAATGAATATTTCATAATGTACATGTACAAACCTGCATGTATATCAGCTCAATTGTCCCTCCACTTCCTGTAGGAATCACACTCATTATGTCTAGGCATCGGCAGTCACGAAACCAAGAAGGACGATCTTTGAGGATTTCAGCAACCTGAACAGACACAAATTCATCACATGCTATAAAAGAGAAAGGACATAAAAAACCTGAATAATTTAAACTGTTTAAATAGATATGCACCTTAATGGGCTCCAGGCTCACAAGGCCACAGGCTCGCGCTGCTACCCCACTGCAGTTGCGGGAAACAGCAACGATTCCAATAGAATCTGGACCAGGCTACATTGTCATAGGAAGTCAGATTTTACCACAGAACAAGTAAAGAATAAAAACAATAACACACAGAAGATAAGAAAAACAAAAACTTCAATGGGTGTTACCTTCATCCCAATCATCTGGACCCAGTCGACAGCAGTTCCAGTAGCTTTGGAAAGGAACTCTGCCAGGGTCTCCTCAGCTATTGTGAGAAGACTAACAAAAGTAAAAGTTCAAAACACAGTTAAGCCTGTGAGATACATTGCGTCTCTAGATCACATTGATTCAAAGCGAATGTAATTACTTACCCAGCTGGGTTGTTAGCATCCCTTTGGGGTTGCTGAGGTGTTGGGTTTTGCTGTTGTTGGTGCTGACCGCTCATGACCACAGACTCACAGCTATTGTCTGTGGCCGTTGCTGAAGCCTGTGTAGAATCCACCAAAATAAAGGCTTATTGAGCATGTACATGGAAAAAATCACATTTTTTTCACAAAAGCAATGCCAGTGAATACATACAAAATGGACAAAACCTAACCCATGATCAATGAAAAGAAGAAAACTACTAAAGTAGGCAACTTAATTGCCAATATTAACAGTTTCAAATGTTTGATTAAATTATGAAGCACTTATTGGCAGAAAACTATCATCAAGTTAGAGAGATATCAGTGATTTGCTGGTGAATAAAATAAGATTTAAGACACAGTGACATGGTGATTTCCTAAGGAAGAGAGATTTACCAGTGTCAACCTAAAAGACCTAAGTCCTGAAGTAAAGAACTAACAGAAAAATTGCAGAGTATCTTACGGTCTGAATTTGTTGGCGCATGTATCCATTTTCATAAACCAAATGGGAGACTTGCTTCTGCAAACGATCATTCTCTTCCATTAACAGCTTGTTCATGGCAGTCAGCTTTCTATTCACTGTCTGGAGACGAGAAGATTCCTTTCTCTGTTTTTCACGACATCTACAAAATAGAACAATGAAAAACCCAAAACATTAACTTACACAGCAAACTTCTTCAAAGAGGTCACCAAAAGAATGCGGAAACTTGCAGAAAAAATCTATTTCACAAACACATTAACATAACAAAAATGAGACCAATCTCACAATAATGGTCATGCCAAAAAAGAACGGACATAGGATGGTTTATAAGGCCAAGTCGCAGGAGCTCTTTCAAACTTCATGTCAAACATTCAAAACACAAAAGCGAGCATCCAAGCTTTTCAAAATAATAATCTTCAGAAAGTCCCTGAGCTTTCACGATTACATTGTCATGACAATCCTAGAAAAAGGACACTATATCTTTATCACGAAGCTGCTGCTTTAAAACACACATTTTACTTGCATAATAGCAAAACTAGAACGGACTTCAAGTTTGTCCCATTGTCCCTTGTTTTTAGCCAAACCCCCTGGCTTATTATGCAGCTGAAAAAAAGATATCTGAACCACTATTCCGCAGAAGAAGAAGAAAAAGGAAAAAAGTGCTCCCCTTTAATCAAATATCTGTTTCTTAATCTCTCCAAGGCAAAGGAAAAAGGAGACAAACGATAAAGCGCAATGAAAACCCGGAGAAGAAACAGAAGGCGTAGCCCAAAACATATTGTTTGGATGTAATCATCTTCCATTCAATTTGAAAGCCACATTGAAAGCCTGGTAAATAGCTGACAATCCATTCAATTTGAGGGATATTGAAATTACAGAGAGCAAAAATGAAAAACCTTTCCAAAGATGGATCAATAAACAAATAACAGCTACATTATTCAAGGAATGTTACTTGTAATCATTAATCTCCTCGAAAGCCAAGATAAAAAACAAGAAGCTATTAACTAAAAAGGAAAAACAAACAAAAGTAACAATTTTTTTAATCAATTTAGAAGAAAGGCATGACCTTTAAAACTTGATCACTCCAAACAGATAAAAAGAAGATATATAAACCAACAATTATGCTCAACCAAAGAAGAAGAAAGAGGATGATATTAACTAAAGAAAAACTGATCTTTTCTTCTCAAGACCTTACTTTCCTGCTTCAAAGGTTAGAAGACAAGGGAAGAACAAATCCAAACCAAGCCCACAGTTTCTAGAAAACGCCCCCACAACCATCTTAGTTATTTTTAAACAATGAACGTCAAGCTAGCACACGAAACCAAGAGCAATTGAATCAAAAACCCATTTCCCCTTCCAATTCTCTCCTAAAAATCCATGGAAACCACCATTAAATTTCACCACAAAAGACAACCTTATATGACTAGTAAACAACAATCGAACAAAACAAAAAATATCCAATTTAAAAAGCCAAGAAAAGGAGTACGAAACCAATAATCCCATTCATCATTTTGTGACTAAAATCTAAAACACATAACACACAGTAACATGAAAGTAAATAAATAAAAATAGCAGAAAAAAATACACACTCAATTTGGATCCAAACGAAACAGACCACAGATCTCCATTTGATCCAAACAAACATGTACACTCTGATTTTAGGTTACGTAGCTTTGTTTCGTAATTTATTAATGTACCTGCGATTTTGAAACCAGACTTTGATCTGTTTAGGCTCAATGTTGCAGAGAATAGGACACTCTCTAATGAGTTGTTGTCTTCTCAAGGAACTAGGCTTTGGACATTCTGTATACACCCTCTCCAAAGCCTCAACTTGCTCAGGTGTATACCGCACATACTTACTTGAATCCATCTGCTTGTCCTTACTGTGCATAGAAAGCGCCATGTAAAGCAATGAAAACACCTAAAGAAAGAACTAAAACTTGAAGAAATCAACAAAGACCACCCAGATACTGTTTTCAAGTGCTTAACCAAAAGTTCAAAGATGACCCAGATTGTGTTTTTTGAGGTTTTAAGATTAGCACAGTAAGTTGATGGGATATGCTTCTTTCTTAGATGAAAAAAGGAGTCTTTTGTTTTGGTTCTCGAGTATCTTCTTCTATGCTAGTGATGGGAGTAGCAGTAGTAGTGCTAGTGTTGGTTTCCACAGGCAGGCTCTCTCCTCCAAGAGAGCCTCCTCTCTCCTTCATCAGATACTCAAGAAAGTATCGTGGGTGTTCTGTTTGATTTCTCACTCTTAAGTCGCGGTATGTCCCTCTTTCTCACTCAAGAAACCATAGTAGAGGCAAGCAGCAGTAGTTGTTTCACTCAAGATAAGGGGAAGGGACGGGGTGCTGTTGTGGTCTTTTAACTTGGACGCCAATCTCGAGATTCTTCACTCTGGCTCTTGCCCTTAATAATAAACAAAAATCAAAACAAGAAAACCCACAGAAAGGGAAGAGCTTGGGACTGAATTGAATTGGAGAGAGAGTAAACTTTTGTGCGTTTATATGATAGAGAAAGCACATAGAGAGACAAGCACAAGGAACAGGCAAATGGTAAAAGAGACAGTGGCAGGACAAGCTGGATATATTACTGATTACACTACTACTACCCTACGGATACGGAGTACTATCATAGTATATTATATTATAGTTTAGTTTAGTTAGCAAGGAAAGGGAAGGAAAATGTAGGTGGTAGAGAATAAATGAGAGGCAGGCAGATCGGATTAGGGGAGGGCGTGATATCTTTTATCTGACACCCACATACTGTTTGCAGAGGTCGTTTTTTCTTTTTTGATTCTATTTCTAAAAGTAAAATGGGCTTAGGCTATTTTTCTAATGATTTTCTCTTCTCTCCTTAAAGTTAAACCATGGCATTTTTCCTTTTTTTAAAAAAAAGTTACCCACCACTCCATACTCAATACCGTGCAGGCTGTTAGCTGGCTGCTTCCCTCAGCAGCAGTGCATTTTATGGATTATGATGCATGCGTGTATGGGTTTCTGTGTACTTCTCTATCCATGTATGTATGTGTTTCATGATGATGGCATGGAATATGGATGGATGACAAAACTGCGTGGATGGAAGCATGAATAGAGAGAGAGAGAGAGAGAGAGAGAGAGAGACCATGGAGCTGGACTTTAGAATTATAGGCTTGCAAGCTGGGTGGGTTTTTTACCAAGATTCACTACTTGAGCTTCAAGATTTGGACTCTCCAGCTCTTGGATTGAGGGGAATAGGTCCATTAGCTAACCCCTTTAACCCTTGCTTATTTGGGATGGTAATGGGCCTCTAAGAAAGTCGGCTTTGATGAGGTGTGAGTTTAATGAGATGATTTTGGGTCCTACGAGGATTGTTCATGCTTAGGAGTGGGCTGCACTTTGTTGAGCCTGCACAATCTTACAAAGCGCTAATGGTACCTTCCAATGCCTAAGCTATAAGGTGTATTTTTTATTATTAAGTATCAGAGAATGTTATTGTTGTTATATTCCTTGATGTTTGGTTTTTGGAGGACCATTTTCCAAATGTTAGGCAAGAATTCTCTTGGATCTATTCTATCTATCTTGGATGAGAGATCAACTTTGTTGTTTTCTTACTAGGAGATATTTATGATCGAGATCATCTTTCTTTCTTATTTCTTAGCAACAAGGTGAGAGAAAATTTTTTGTGGATACTTATTCATGACGGGCTCCTCCGCTTTGAATTGCCCATCACATTGCTCTTCAATAAGTTGACAGTTGTTATACACCTAAAAAGTATGTGTTAAGGGCCTCAATTAGTTTCAACCCGACCATAAGAGTTTTATATTCCATCATATTGTTTAAAGAGGTGTCATGTTTAGGATGACGTGATTTTTTTCAAGGTTAGGATCTTTCACTTTGTTACCTACCAAAAATCCTACAAACTTTCTTTTTCGATGACAAAAAAAAACTTTACAGGATAGAGTTTCATCCTATATTAGTGAAGAACATAGAAGACCTCCTAAAAATCTTTAATGTGCTTTTTAAATATCTTACTTTTGACCAATATATTATTTATATAAGTCTACATGTTTTTCCCCAACTAATCTTTAAAAAAGTTTATTGACCATTCTCTAGTAAGCAACCTTTGTGTTCTTTCATCCAAAAGGCATTACTTTATAATAATAGGTCTCTTGATCAGTGATGATGAATGTCTTCTCTTTATCATTGAGATGTACGAGGATTTAATGGTAGCTCGATTTCATGTCTAATGAGTTTAGAAAAGTATATCTGGCTATAAAGTTTAATAACTGGTCAATTTTATAAAGAAGAAAGTTGTCCTTAAGAAGGCTTTATTAAGACTAATAAAAAATATGTATATCCATCATTTCTCATTTGCCTTTTTTTAATATGACAAAGTTAGCCACCCGTTTAGGGTACTTTACTTTATTGATGGCCTTCTTTCAATAATTTTATCCACCACTTTAACTATAGTCTTCTATCTTTATCTTTTAAAATTTCTTTACTTTTATCTTATTAGTGGAAGGGTTGGATCAACATTCAATTTATAAGATACTACTTCTAGACTTATATTGGGCATATATAAGAGCTCAAAAATAAACATGTTATTTTGGATCTTAAGAAGCTTAGTCAAGGCCTCCTTTTGCTTCAAGTTTAAGGATGACCTTATCATGTGACTAATTTGTCATTAGACTCATAAAGATGTCCTTGATGGGCTTAGTCCACATTTTTAGCTTTTTTTTAGGAAACCTGTTTTTTCTATGAATATGATCTCTTTACTTTTTTTAGGAGATGGACTAGTTCCCCCTTGTCACGGTTACCCCTTAAAGTTAATTTTTACTTTCTTAAAATCTTTTTACATTTATATTTCATAGAAAATCTTAAAGTTAAGAATCGAGTGTTAATGGTAGATTTAAACTCATGGAAAAGAGGTCAATTGATAATAATGTTATATAGAAGATCAAGTATAATCATAATGAATGTTTGTTAAAAGGCATAACATCTTAGATGGTTTTGAATAGTGATTAGAATGTCTAAGATGTCTTTAGATGGCATTCCTTACCTTTTGATACTAATTAAAGAGTCTTTATATGACCAATCTAGAGGGATCAATGCCCATCTATTCCATCACTCTTTTAAAAATGATATTTACCGCACTTTTATCATCTACTAGAACCTTTTATACTTTATGATTGGAAAGAATTATGGTGATCACCAAGATATCTCATGTGGAAATGATAGTCCTTCCTCATCTTCAAATATAAAATAAATGGGTTCATGCCAAGGATTTGAAATATGAGATGTACTAAGCTTTTACTTCTTGTATGCCCTTATATTTTTGTTTAAATCCTCTTCTACTATGATGCTACCAAGAATTATATTGACTTCTAGTTAAGGTTATTGAAAGGCATTAATTTTCATACATTTTGTTCGAGTTGTTCCTCTTTTCTAATAAATTATTTGAGATAGTCCCTGGCAATTAACCTTTTTATTATATTCTTTAATGTAAATTACTCCTCTATATCATTCTCATTGTCCTAATGGAATAAACAGTACTGCTTGGGGTTTTGTATACAAGCATCACCTTATATACGAGGGGAATATTACACAAATTCCTTCCCTCTAATTTCCCTCTAATTTTAGTGAACCCTTTGGTCCTGATGGTGTTCAAAGATGTGATCCAGAACCTTAAGAGAGTGGAGTGGTCATGAATAAATACTTTAGAACATTTCTTTATTCTTGAGGTATTGATGAGAGAATGTTTTTTCTTTGAAATCTCCTCATTATATTTCTATTTCTAAAAGAAAAAATGACTTTATCTCGCTACATTCATTATTTTTACATAAATATAGTTTTCCAAAACTTACTTTACTATTGTAGAGTATGGTAAAGAGGGCATAAAGTTACCTATATAAATATAAGATCATGTACTTCATTTATGAAGGCCTCTGTTATGTTTGGTTTAATAAGGTTCTTTATATAAAGCATTTTTTCATTAAACCTCTTCAAGCATATCCTTGTGCTCTCATCCTCTCGTTGTATAACAATAAACAGCTTAATGAAGCTTTTTTTTTTTTTTAGAATGTTATTAAATCGAGTGTGAATAACTTCATGTAAAGATTATTGAAAGCCAAAATTAACTGGACTCTAAGTTGTAATACCAGGCCTAAACATGCTTGTAAATGTTGAAATGATTGACTTTGATTGGTGAAGGATTATTTGTGTTGATGAAGATGAATTTGTTTAGATTGTTAGTTTATCCAAATTATATAATGAATTAGTCAAGTTTATCTTATAGAATATAGGGTGATTATTTATATAATTACCTAGTTTGTTTGGATAAATTATATAGAAAGTTCATATAAGCTTTATACAAAAATAAATAAATACAAGTTTTTCAAAGATAACTGCTATGGAAATGTTTTTGTGAAACACGTTAGTAGTCTGTTAAGAACGTAATGGACTAAAAAGCTTGAAAAACTTTTTATCAAAGGTTCTTATCCTTATCACATGGATGTGTATATAAGAAAGGGCAATCAGAATCATTTTGTACAACAACACTAGTAGCGGACCAAGAGTGCCCAACTACCTAAGGAGTTAAACAAAGTTTGACAACATATATTCTTGACACACAAGTGGAGTGTGAAGAAAATTCTCAAGGAAAATAGTTTGCTGAAGAGTTGGAGAGTCTGCAAACTCTTAGGGAAAATTCCTATTTAACTGTTAACAACTAGATGTTCTAGTTAGGATGAAAATAATTTAAAGATCGTCACATGTTCTAATAAGCTGCTATGGTAGAAAACAAAACATAATGTTTTTCTTTATAAGTAAGTTAGTATAGATACAAAGGATTTGTAGTAAAAAATACTCCTCTTGTAATCTTCTAAACTAGTGAAAGTTATCTACTTGGGTTTGGCTGCCCTAAAGGGTTTTTTAATCTTTTGAAAAGTTATTCAAAAGGTTTTCTCTTCATAACAAAATAACTTGTTCATTTAAGTTTTTCCACACTTATATTTATTTGGTTATTGATCAATGTTTGCAAGGTGTTAGAAGATTGATTCTTAATATACAAGGAACAAAAACAATAATGTTAAATGGTATCAGAGCACGTTCACTCATTCTAGAGTGAAATGTATTTTCCCTATTGAACATGTCAACATTGATTTCACCACCATAATTCAACTGTGAGAACTATGCTATTAGAAGGTGATGATGAAAGCTTTCCTCAAATCATTAGACGAGAAAGTTTGGCACCAAGATGAGCATGGATGGATGAAGCCTAAAACTCCTTTCACCAACTGGACCAGAGACGAATCCACTAATTGTAATTGGAATAATAAAAGCCTGAATGTTATATTCATAGTCGTGTATCCTGATGAATTTCAAAGAATCTCCATGTGTGAGATAGCCAAGGAAGCTTGGGATATTCTTGAAGTTACTCACAAAAGAACTAAGATGGTGAAAAATTTCAAATTACAAATTCCAACCTCAAGATTTGAAGAGATAAGATTGTTGGAATATGAATCTTTTAATGGGTTTTATCTAAAACTTAACGATGTTGTAAATTCCAAGTTCAATCTAAGAGGAAAAAAAAAGGACTCTTGAATTGTAAGGAAGATTCTAAGATCCCTTGTCTTAAAGATTTTAACCAAAGGTAAAAGCCATGGAAAAAAGCAAGGATCTGGATACTATATGTTATAAAGAATTGGCAGGTTCCTTAAAAACTTATGAATCTACATTGCCTCGTTAAAAGAACGGTAAGACCATTGCACTTAAATCTGTTAAGAAAGAAGATGATTATTCTTCTGATGATGATCTTAATAGTAAAGATATTGCTCTTGTAGCTAGGAAATTCAGAAAATTCATGTTTAAAAAAAAAACAATGGTATAGATAAAAATAAAAAGGCAAAGATTTTTCCAAAAGAAATTAGTAAGAAAATGGAAGTAAAGGTAAAATTGAATCTAGAAAAGAGTTAAGTGTTTTGAAAGCGTATGATATAGTCACTTAAGAAATGAATGTCTTAAATTCAAAAGAAATAAAGGAAAAGCCCTTAATTTTACATTAAGTGATGAATCCGATTCTAAAAATTCTAATTCATAATCTGATAAATGAATTTGTTTTCTTACTTTTTCTAGTTTTATTGATGGATGTATTGACATGTAACAAACTATCAATACATTAAGTGATTATGATAAATACCAAATCATTAACAAATTCAATAGTTCTGACATAAATCAAACCATTAGTTATTCTAATGATTCATACATTACTTCTATTATTGTCAATCATGAATTAAGCTTGCATGAAGCTTATGATGACTTATGTAAAAAACTTGTGAAAGTCAAGAAATTAAACAAAAAGTTGTTCAACAAGTTAATAATTGTGGAGAACAAGAAGAACAACCCGGGGGAGACTTTAAAGTTGTTAGAAGTACAAATATCTAGATCTCTTACTAAGATTAAAGCATTTGAGAAAGAGTTAATAGTGTGCAAACAAACATAGAAACAATTAGTAAGATAAAAACTTGATGGAATGTTGAAAGCGTAAAGGGTCAACATTGATTGTACAAGTTTAGGATACACGACACATAAAAATTCGATCAACAATATGTTGTTAGCCTTATTTTCCAGAGGAATTACTTTTGTATAAGGTAAACTAGAAAAGACTATCATGCCTAGAGACGAGTTAAACAAAGTCCAAACATGTAAGTTAAAAGGTAAGTTTACTCCTACTTGTCAGCAATTTGGAATTATAGGATAAGCAAAAATGAACTATTTCAATCTAGAAAATAGATTTGTTAATAAGAGTCAAGATCTAAAGTATAAAATTGATTTAGTATTAAATTAATTATGTATTATAGAAAGGAAACATGGTAAGTTAGCAGTTTATGAGAAATCTCAGGAGTTTGGATATTCGAATAAAACAAAAATAAAAAATCAGTGGATAGTTAAGAAAAAAATAATATGTCAATGAGCACATACAATACCGAAAAAAATGAATAAAAATTTATGGTACTTAGATAGTGATTGTTCTAAACATATAGAAGGAGATAAATGTCAATTTAAAAAATTTAAATCCTTGAGTGGAGGATCGATGACCTTTGGAGATGAAAGCACCAACTACTATAAAAGGTAACAGAAATATAAATATTTCTAGTTTACCTACTTTTCATACTATTTTATTTGTAAATGGTCATAAAGCTAATTTACTAAGCATAAGTCAATTTTTTGATGAGAATCATAGTTTGCAGTTTTCTAAAGATGAATGTAATATCTACAATCATGCTGGCAAATGGATCATGAACGGTACTAGAATCTTAGACAACTACTATGAAGTTGTCATAAGGTAACACTAGATGATACTGATCTTTGGCATCAATGCCTTGGTCATATCGACTTTAAAGACTTGTCAAAGATCTCTAAAAGGAAAGTAGTACATGGTCTACTAAATTTACAAACAGTTAAGAAGATGGTATATGAAACATGTTAGGAAGAAAAATAAACTAAGGCTCAACATAAAAAGATTACTGATGTTCTGACCTCAAGACGTCTTGAATTGTTGTATATGGACCTAAAGGGTCCAACTCGAACTGAGAGTCTGGATGGAAAGAAGTATATCATGGTCATTGTGGATGACTATTCAAGATATACTTTGGCTGTTTTATTAAGAAAAAGTTTGAATCCTTTGATTTTGCAAGGAAATTATTCAGAAGAATGCAAGCAAAAAAGAATCTTTCCGTCTCTAGAATTCACAATGATCATGGTAAAGAATTTAAAAACATTAACTTTTCATCTTTTTTTGACAAACATGGTATACATAAAAAATTCTCTACTCTTATCACTCGTCAACAGAATGGTATAATTGAGAGGAAGAATAGAGCTATACAAAAAATGGCTCAAACTATACTGAATAGTATGAAAGTTGTATTGTACTTTTTAAGGGAAGTTGTCAACATTGTGTATATATTTTGAATCGTGTTGTGTTTAGATCTGGAACAAAACTCAATCCTTATAAGTTATGGAACAACAAGAAGTTTAATGTCAAATACTTTAGAGTGTTTGGAAGTTCTTGCTATAACTTGAGAGATCGAGAAAACTTATATAATTTTGATAGTGAAGGTGATAAAGAAATATTTATTGGATACTTATCACACAACAAAGTCCATAGAGTCTACAACCTACAAACTCAAACTATCTTGGAATCAATCAATATGGTTGTTGATGACAATCTAAAGGAATCTATTAAAAAAGATCATGATAATATCATTGAGATAACTAAAGAAACCTTATCATAACAAGATGAAAAAACCTAGGAGGAGAGTTCTTCATATGTTTCTGAACATTCACGAGAGAAAAACCTTTCTCAAGGATTAAAACACAATCATCATGAAGAGAAAATTATAAGAAAATTAAATGAAGGTATAAAGTTAAGAAAAAGAGTTATCAATCAAGTTTTATATATGTGCTGTTTATCACAAATTGAACCTTAAAAGGTTAAAGATGCCCTACAAGATAAAAGCTAGATCAATGTCATGCATGAGGAACTAGGTCAGTTCATAAAAAAATGACATATGAAAACTAGTTCCACATCCTAATAGTCACAATATAATTAGAACCAAATGGTTCTTCAAGAACAAATTAGACGAGCATGGAATAATTATAAAAAACAAAGCAAAACTGGTGGTACAAAGATACACTCAAGTTGAAGGGATTGACTTTGATGAAATATTTACATCAGTAACTTATTTGGAATCTGTTCGCATACTAATTGTAATTGATTGCCACTTGAATTTCAAGCTATATCAGACGGATGTAAAGAATGCATTCCTAAATGGAATTCTACAAGAAGAGGTTTATTAGGACAACCTAAAGGTTTTACTAATAATTTATTTCCTAATCATATGTACAGGTTAAAAAAACCCTTTATGATCTAAAATAAGCACCGCGAGCATGGTATGGACAACTATCAAAATATATGTTAGATAATAGTTTTTTAAAAAGACAATCTGACAAGAATTTTTTTTTTAATTTCAGAAACCCCTCTAAATATTACCGATAACTTTTTATTTTGTCGGTGATTTTGATAGTAAAAGAGTAAATAGTCAATAATAATAATAAAAAAAGAGCATTAATTACCAGTGCCTTGGAATTCCCATAAATATTATATTATAGTTTATGACATTATAAACTCGTGTTGTGCAAATTAATCAGAATCTTCTTCTTCTTCATCAATTGTCTCCTCCTCAGCTCAAATCATCATTCAATTCCTCAGTATCAATATCAACAAAAATATTATCGGTGATGCAAAAATTTGAATTTTCTTCTAAGTCATTAGATGAAGCAACTCGATATGGATCAACTAACTCATCAAGTTGAAAGACATCATCTCCCACAGTTAATTCATCGTTCCTATCCTGAACAACCTCGACACGACCCCTGGATTTGGTTATCACTACGAATAATCAATCACCTCTTGAACGATCCTTTATAAAGAAAAAAGTGTATGTGTAATAAACTTGTCAACATTGCTTGGTGAAAACAAAGACATTGTCGACATTGTTGAGTCTAACCTTTAAATTAATTTTGACCAAACTATGATAGAGATCTACTCTAATTCCTCTGTCAGTGGTGTCATACCAATAACATTTGAATAAAAACTATATTTTGTTCACTATGATATTACAATTCAATTACCTCTTCTAACTTTCTATAGTAGTCAACTTCAAACTCATTAGAAGTCAATCTTTTAACACAAACCTCACTATTATATGTCTTTCTATCATGCTCATATTCTTTAGTATGAAATACATGTCCATTGATGAAATACTTATTGTAGCACTTCACCTTTCTTTCAGGACCTAGACTTAGTAAAGACAAAGTAACACTAGCATTCCTTCCTAATTGATAAACTTGGTACAAGAAGTACAACCATGAACAATTAACGAGAAACATGTAATGGAATTAAGTATCCTGAAAGATAAGAATAATTAAACAGTACGTACTTGTGTTCTGAACCACGTGGAAAATTATTCATCTTATTATTAAAAGATTTGGGATTCAGTCAACTGTGAGCTTTGAAATAGTAAATATTGACGATGTTACCTACAAGGAATTCAACAATGTATCAGTTATGATATTATAAGAGATAATTTGTTAAAAAATAATGACATGTTAGTAGTATTTATTAAATAAAATGTCTTAGTTCATCATAGTTAATAACACATAATTATATGCTTGTCTAAATTCTATTTTAGATAAATATCTTCATCTCACAATATTTTTTTGTATGGGTTATCTAGGATAGGAGAATATTGACAAGTTCTCACTTGAAGACACTTTCTCACCATCATTATGCCTTAGAATGTGGTTGATTTTTGTTCTCAATTGAGACTCAAAACAGTACGAGATAAATATTGAGATCTTTTCAACAATATAGACCTCACATATTGAAGCCTCAACACACGCCTTATTTTTTACTTTTCTCTTAAAGCTAAACAAGTACCTGTATGGAATTAAATGAATGTTTTGAATTATGTAAAGAAAGATAATTTTTTTTAATTATGATGCATGTGTAATCCCTAACCTCTTAAATAGATACATCCATCTATATTGGACTAGGCCTTCAAATTTTACCTTAAATGATAAATGTATGGGTAGATGCCCCATCAAGTCTAAAAACAATGGAGGGAATATCATCTCATGTTTGCATATTCTCTAGATGATATACATTTCAAGCCTTTTCATGTGTTATGTATGCAACTTATTGGAGCATATATCTCTAAAAAAATGACTGATCATAAAAAAAAGATGTTTTATCATTGTTTGTTAATGTAAATGCCTTGTTATTTTCCATACAGTATGGAGATACTAGTTTTCCATACATGCTCCAACTAGAAACCATAGGAAAATCATTGATATTCCAAATCAAAGATGCCTTCATCAGAAATTCATATTTCCTCGATACATTATAAGTCCCTGGATGCCCACAACTGCTTCAACTCATCAATTAACGGTAAAAGATAAACATTTATATTCTGACTCGGACTATTAGGACCGACTATGGCAATAGATAAAAACATGAACTACAACCTTATAGACATCCCTGGTGGCAAGTTATAAACTATGAGTACCATCAGCAGGCAAGAATAAGGAGCAGCAAATGACCCGAATGAATTGAATTCGTCTATATATAACCCAAGATGCACGTTCCTTGATTCCACTAAAAACCGAGGATGCACACTGTTAAAGTGTTTCCAAGCTTCAGCATCACTCCGTTCACTGCATCATGTGATTGGTGTCATGTCATGTGCTCAACAGTCTTTAGTGACATGAAAACCTATGCAGTCTAGGTGTGATTGAAAAGTTTCTAAGTTTTCTGTGTGCAATAAGAGTCTTTCCCCTGCCAAATCTAGGTTTATAATGAGAATGCCCACATGTTCTACACTCGGTCAACTCTGTATTTTCATGGTAGTACAACATGTAGAAGTTTGGACACATGTTAATTTTTTGGTATCTTAAACCGAGGGGTTTTATCATGGACTTAGCTACATAAAGTTCTCTTTCAGCCTGTTCTCTTCAGGTAAAATATTTCTCGCTCATTCGACAATTCTGTCATAACTGGCATCACTCAACCCATGATCTAACTTGATGATGAACACATATGCAATAACCGATAATTTATTGTGATTTATGCAACCATTCCATAATGGTTCATCAAAATCTTTTAAAAGATAAAAAAATATAGCTACGTTTGCATTAGGTTCTTTATCTATGATTGGAAATTGACCGGCATGACCTTGATTCATTCTCATCGCATCTATAACCATATTCCTATAAAGATTACTATTGTCACCTACAACTTCATGCACGTTACTAGCACTAGAAGTTAACTCAACCATCCTCTCTACCATGGTAATATGAGGAACATATGGTTCTCTATGTGCATACCAACATAGATTTCTCCATAAACTATTTTTATAGAAGATGCATCGTTACAACAATTGGATCGATAAAGTTTTTATTATTACACCTCTTGCATGGACATTTAATACCGCCTTCACTAATATTTCTCATATTAGATAGTGCATAATTAATAAAACCTTAAACCCTATTACAATAATCTATTATTTGCAACCTCTAGGGTGAATCTCAATATATTCATGAACAATCATCCATTACTTATATCAAACCTATTTAAATAATGATGACAACATGTATTAATTAACTACGTTAACTAAATAAATTTGCAAAAATATTAGTTTAGCTCAATCTTATTCAATCTATTTTAATAGTTCTCTTAATTTATCATCAATTATATATCTACATAAATTCAAATTTCTACACATTTACTCAAAGTTACAACTTGATAATAAAATTGAAAAAATATAAAAACAAACTCGTTAAATAAGTCATTATTTATTTATACACAAAAAAATCATAAATCTATACAACAAAATTATATGAGAAAAAATTGTAAAACAAGTAAACACCCAAACAAAATACATTAACTACAATAATATGAAAAAAAAATTAAAAAAAATTATGTTCAAATAAAAAAAGTGTAGAATTGCTTACTTAAGGTGGAGAATCCTCAATAAAATTTGAATTAGAACACGGATGCTGACAAATCAAGTATTGTAGTGGTCATATTTGTTGTTGGAGGTTGAATTGTGTTGAGATTGAGAGGGGGTGGTTGTTTGTTGCAAAAAAAAAAGCATAAAGAAGAAGGATAAATGAAGAAGGGGAAGAGGAGGGTCGATCGCCAAGTCATAAATTAAATATTATCGATGGATTCACCTACGAAATTATTTCATCGGGCATTCCATCGGTCATTATGTCCGTAAAAAGTGTGACATCACCGTACGATTTGTATTTTTGAATCTCACTGTAATATTGTTCGTAATTCTATGGGTATATACCGATGGATTATTTCCGTCGATATATTTATGGACAAACTTTACCGTTGGATTAATTTTGTTGGTAATATCATTAGTAAAAGTTACATGTCATCGTACTATTTTGACTTTTCTTTTCTTTTCTTTTTTCCACTATAATTCCCTTGGTATATACCAACAGATATAGCGATGAAAAATTTTGTCGGTAAAATTCACCGCAATCTACCGATAGAAAAATTATGTCGATATTTCTGTTTGTATTTATCAAATTTCTAGTAATGATTATTAGGATATATTTGATATATAGGTTATATTTTCTTGTAATAAGATTTATAAATAATATAGAGAAAATATAGAAAAGCCACCTAGTCTTGGAGATAATGGACACTTTGATTCGAAACAAATTGTAAATGATAATTGCACCAGGCACGATAATTAATTAGTATATGTAACTATAATACTATATGTTAATTAGTAAGTACTTGTAAGTATTATAGTATTTTTAACGTTATTCAATAATTATAATTTTTTAATAAGTAAGATTTCAGTTTGTCTCATCCTAGCCGTGGACTCATAAAGTAATAATTTAAATCTCTCGTTCTCAATTGTAGAGAAAAACAGAAGGATTTCTTTTCAGAAAAACTCATAATTTTTTTCTTTTAATATATATATATATATATTCCTCTTGGAAAAGTGGTTGATGAGTTTATTCATTGATTTTAGCAATGATACCAAGAAGCACCTACATTTGGTAGAGATAAATTTAAAGAAGCTCGTGCCAATAAGAACCGCTGATTAAAATTCAAGAAATAGGCAAGCAAAAGAGAGCAGCAAGTTAGTGCAGTTCTGCCTGTCTAGCTAGCTAGCTTCATGTTTACAGTTAGAAGAAAGAATAATGGCCAATATTGATAGCTCATCCACACATATCCCTTTCTAGTAGCATGTGTATGGCTAGGTGGTCAAAGTTAGAATTTTCAGGTAATCTCTAGATTGATGCTTTTGGATAAATATCATGTGCAGGGCTATCATGAACTCAACTTTGTGCATGTTTGATGCCTTTTGTCCTCTTAGTGCCAGTTTACATGTAAGCTAAGGTCATCGATGTTTGATGTTCATGGCTGAAGCACAAATAATTCTCGTTACCGTAGAACATAAACCCCCAAAATCAACTAGGTTAACACAATTTCGAACCTAATAAACGTAGGGTTTAAACCCTAAAACTCACTTTTGTGCAGGTTAAGGTCGACCAGCACCAACCAACCATCGATCTCTTTTGGTGACAATCTGAGAGTGTTTCCCACCTAGCTCTCTCCCTTCACTAACACGAATCCAAGAGATCGAGGGAGAGAAAAAGATAGGGAGAGAGAGCCAACTTTGGAACAGTTTTTTAAGCTTTGGATGCTTTATAAAGATACAAAACACTTTATGGCAAATGTCAACCTCTTAAATCTAAAAGTCAAGTACTTTTCTCACCATCATCGTTCTCTCTATGCCGCCTCTCTCTCTATCTCTCTCTCTCTCTCTCTCTCTCTCTCTCTCACACACACACACACACACACACACACACACTCACACACACTATACATGTATAATTAATGGCTTATGATGGGGGGCTCTCAAGGAAAGAGTCAATGGCTACACAGACTCATTTGGTGTCTTCCTGTCTCCCTGGCTATATGTATGATAATGGGGCTCTTTGTTTCTCGTTTTATTTTTCACTTTCATCTCTCCTCTTGGAAGAAAAGGGCATACAAAATTAGGGTTTGGGACAGTAAAACCCCACCAATGGGGCATGTCCACTGAGGCATGTTTCCCATTTCACATTGCGTGATTTTGCAAAATTTACAAAGGTGGTAGTCTCCATCCAGCCCCGTATTAGGGACCCAATTGCTACTGGGTGGAAGAGAGCCGGCCCCATACTTTGTCATGCACCAAAAGAGTGCTTAGACTCCACAAGATTTGGCCCCACCATGCACCTTTCTCACTCTAGAATTGTTTTCCTTTGCTTTGCTTCCATTTTACACCTCTCTCTCTCTCTCGTTGGTTTGAGGTGGTGTCGGGGGTCCATGCATGATAGGAGGTGTAAAGGTAGACATGGATAGAGCGCAAGAATCCCCGCTTGATAGGCTGCTCATGTGAGGGAAAATCTTGATGCCTTTGCTACTAATTATAGCACAATATATAATACATGCCATGATTAGGAGTGGTATTAAAGTATAGTATGAATTTTATTTGTCATAACCTTTGGAAAGGAAAGGAAAAGGGTTTCATTAGGATAAGTGAGTCTGAACAGTTAAGGGTTAGCTTTAATGGCATTAATCATCTCTCGACATAATATATAGCAACATCACCATGCATCAATATTTCTCCTTTTCTCATGTCACTATATGGAGATAATAGAAGCATCTTTATGTTTGTTAAAAAGGTATTGTGTACCCTTGAGTGGTTTTTCTTCCTCCTTTAGCTACTTCGATTCCTTAATTTAAGTTATATAAGGTTAGACATCATGATATCATGGTTAGGTTTGCTTGTTTAGCCAAAAATGAAAGGACAACTTACTGAAGAATACTCGATTTCGATTTTTTTTTCTTGCGCCAAATTAAGGAATATAATTTCCCTGTGAATATATAGAGAAAGACCTACATTCTTGTGCTTATAATCAACATTTTTGGCGTTACTTCTCGTTGGGTTTTCTTTCTTTTCATATCACATTTCCCATACCAATAGGGGTTGCATTTATAGACATTTTATTCTCATGCACCATTCAACTTTTCATTGTAAATGACTATATTTTATGTTTCTAGAAAAGAAAAGAGAATAATGCAGTATTTTATCTTTCACATGATTTAGAGATAATATAAATTAAAGCTTAGCCACCGGAGGAAAGAAAAGGCGATCACAAGATGGGAAAAAACAACAATAGATGTGATATATTATAGGTTTGCGCATTGTGATATGGAATGGGAAGTGATGCGGAGGAGATAGTCTAGCTGTTGTGGAGGACTCACGCGCGAACAAGATTGCTTTTAGAATAGAAAATAGTGTTTTATCAGTATAAAAAAAGTCACAAATACATTAATATTTTCGTGTTATAATTATAAAAGATGACAGAAATGAAAATTTAATCTAACTGTTTGAGAAAATCGAAAACAATATAAATCTGGACACTAATCTAGCTAGATTTATCAATAAACATACAAAATATGTAATACATAAAATGGATATTTATCAAAAGAAAAGAAAATAAACAAAAAGAAGAATACAGGGGGTGGAGACAGAAAAGAAAAATAAAAGACGCGGTTGCCTTGGATGATATTCAACCAGCAGTAAGGAAATTTGTCAGGTGAAGGCTTTTGTTCGAGAGAAAAGGGAGCGAAAAAGCAAGGGTTTTTTCTGTTGACCGATCGAGATTCTTCTGGTTTCTTTTCTTGAGCATGCATCGGTTGTATATTCTTGTTTTTTCTTTTTTAGGACCAGATAGAGTTGCAGTGGGCCAATGCGTTTGCATTTTTTGGATTGGGTGTCGTTTGTTAATGGATGCCAAATTACATTTTTCATGGAAAATAAAACAATAAGGCACCTTACCTATACTGGGCATGCATGCACATCCCCTGTCTCTCTTGGCAGGAATATATGTGACTTGTGTTTTGTTGGGATTTATTTTTTATATATGTGGCCATGCATGCTGCTTGTGGGTCTAAAGTTTAGCATCATTGGCTATACGAATGTGAACGAAAGCAAGCTCGCAGAAGCTCCCAGCAAACAAGGTTCTCCTGCTCTAGCCCATCTCCAGATGAGGTGAAAAGGATCACGCAAGGCCCTAAAAGAGACAAATACATTGAGCATTGTGTTGGGAAAACTTTGTGGCAGAAAATCGAAATAATTCAGTGGTGGAAAACTTGAGGATCAGATAATGTAAAACAAGAGAAGGCAACAGTGATACGTTGAATTTTGAGATTCCATTTCCACATCAGTCTTGACAATTGACAGATTTCATGAGACAGACATCATGAAGGTAATAGTGATATCATTGATACTGTCGATATATGGGAAGTAAAAACCCGCTTTATTGACCTCATTTCAAATTTCCCATATCTCACCATTGGAACCTGCTGGCTTTTAGAGCTAGAAATTTATACCATACGCCGATATTTATGAATATTATAATTAATTAAGGTGCCATTGGAACCTGCTGGCTTTTAGTGCTAAACATTTGGCCAAAAGCTTATGATGATCTAATTAATACATCATTAGTGCTGGATTAGCGCAAGAGTTAGAACTTTTATGGAACTAATCCATTTCTTTTATAGGTGAACATAATCAACATGCAACATATTTTGCACATGGTTTTCATCTTGTTACTTTACAATAACACCATTGCTAATTAATCAACTATTAAGTGGACAAAGCCTTTCCTAGATTATGCTTCATACTTGTGAATTACTTGGTCCAATTCACGAAACTAAAGCAAAAAACAATGGCAATATTCATTAAATTCGAACTCTTTAAAATTGCTGTGTCATTTTTTTGTCTTTTCAACTGTCACGTTTTGTTATACTTTAATTAATGTATATGTTAATGGAAATTGAATCTTTTTATCGTGTGATTTTAAATATGCAACCTTAATGTCTGGAGAGGAGATAGGATTTTTGGTTTGGGGGGCAAATTAGAAAAAACAAATTAGAGGGGGCAAAATTTAATTTTTTTTTATTTTTAGGGCTAAAAATATAAATTGTTAAAGGGAGGGGGTGAAAAAAAATTTCCTCGCGGGGGCCAGCCCCCTAGTTCCACCACTACTTAATGTTACAGGCAGGGGCGGAGCTAGAATTATTTGTTGGGGAGGCTAAAATTAATATAACAATATATAATATTTGTTTTAATTTATTGTACATGAGTTGTAAAACAAAACATGCATAATTTAATTTTATTCAAATAACTTACTACAAACATTTAATGTCTTTGTATAAGGTAAAAGGTTTAGAGCAATACCAAATTAAGTCAAAGCAATGAAGTTAATTTCATCTTCATAATGTATCCATCACTTTAATGTTGTTAGTTTTTATACCTATCAAATATAAACATACAAAGTATATAAGAAACATTAGATAAAGCGAAGCATTATTTATGTTTGATAAACTTTGAAATAAAGCAAAAAAAATAATAAAGAATCAATTCTTCTTAGTTTGTTCATCGTTTAACCTAAAATCAAAACATATATCGTAAGAAAAAATTGATAATTTTGGTGGCTCTGCTAAAAATAAAACATAAAAAAAAAGATCCAAGCATAATCAAAACAAACCAATAAGATATATCTAATTAATTAGAAAAGAAATCACTATAACAAGAATACAAAAAACAATTGGTAGAATTAGCAGATCTGAGAAAAAAAAAAGCAAAAATTGTAGAATTATAAAAGAACCTCATCAAATTATTAACAAACATCTCAAAACAAAACAAAAATAGATTTTAAATTTAAATTACCTTGTTTTGTTTAATGAAAGATAAATTAATTGGCGACTCTGCTTCAATCTTTTTATATAAAAAATTCGCTCGTTATTTGTGTTTTTATTTTTTTTTGTTTGATCGGCTGCAGCCTACTGGATTTATATTAGGGTAAATTGATGGCTCTGTTTTTTATTTCGCAAAGTAATGCCTTTATTTTTTTTTTCCATGTAGGTCAAGAGTAAATTAGAAAATCAAAAGTCATAATTAATTACTGTAATAAGACCCACCTTTTTAAAATAACAAACATGACACCTCCTTTTTAAAAATTAAAATGTCTCGAGGAGGGGCTTGGACCCCTGCCTGCCCCCCTCACTTCCGCTCCTGGTTACAAGTAACATCTTGGCAAACTAAGCGTACAAATAAAAAATAGAAGTCACCGCCAAACTTTATGATAACTATAAATTCCAACTAGTCTTTAAAGATTATAAGTAAGGGGCTGACTATATAATAGAAAAGATGACCATCACCCTACATATCTTATCTAAAATAAGTTGTATTGTTACTTATTTTTAATGATGAAGGTGTACCTATTGTGTTTTTGTTAAATTTTCTTACACTAGTATTACTTATAAGACAGTAATTTGGGATATGGGCCTGATAAAAACACTCAATCCTCATTTTTAGAACATAAACATTGAACTCGAAAGGATAGTCATGAATGATAAATAAAGCTTCAAGCTTGTTTTTCTTGATTATATCCAAAATAAACCAGAAGGCCACCACTCACACTTAATAAGCCTTGGTAGGATCAAATTAACCAAGTCCAAGTCTACTCAACAATGGTAGGGTAGAACATATAACAAGACCTAAATATATATAAAAAGAATGACCAAGTAATATTTCCAAGAAAGTGTTCATATTTTTTTAAAACAAAATAGCGTACCTTTAACTTCACAAGGAAAAAAATCCTAATTTTACCATCATTAGGTTGATTCTTTGATAGAAAAAAAAAACTTTATATTTTCTGAAAACCATAAAGTTTCAACTTCTCATGAACATAACCATTTTATAATGTATATCCACAGGTTGACTCTTTCATAAAAAGAACAAAACTTTTTATTTATATTTTATAAAAACCACTAAAGTTTCAACTTCTTGTGAACAAAAATCTTTTAAGGATTATATCATCTACGAGTTGATTCTTTAATAAAAAGAAAAACAAAACAAATATGAAAACCCACATGGACAAAAGCATTTAAGAATTAAATCATCCTCAAGTCAATTATTTGATCAACAAACATCACACACGAAGAAATTGAAAACAATCACAACAATATAACATAAAATCCTGCAATAATTAATGAACACATACACACATAAAAATTAATAACACATTACAAATTCAAAATAGATAAATCAATATATTAGGGTTTAAAATTAACCTTCAGGAGCTGCTCGAGTTAGCTAAAAATTATTGGAGTTAGGAGTGACATTGTTAACACATGGGGTCTTGCTTCATGGTTGTTGCTACGCTTTTAGTTTTGGATCATAAACATCTCTTTTCCCTCTTCTCCTTTACATTGATGGTGAAGTCTACTGTAGCATCCCATACATTTACATGCAATTTAGAACATGCAACCAAGCCACTTTTATGAGAATTAAGGCAATATTTTTACTTTTCCTTTATGTTACCTTGTTCAACACTTCTTATATTTTTCAATTGTCTCCATATTCGTCATGCATATTCTAATTTAAGTAATTCATATTTAAGAAATACTTAGTATATTTTCCTCTCTATTTAAGCAATTCAACGCTCAGTATATGTTTTAGGATGATAATATCTTCTTTTTAGCATAACTAGTTCCTTACCATGGGTCTTTGAAGACTAGTTAAGGTTTCTAATGACCATAATAGTATATAGCGACTTCTCTTTCTATTTTTACTCTATTTTCAAAACATAAAACAAGCTTTTATTTTTATGAGTTCACCATGATGTCGAGTGTGATAAGTTCTATCAAGACTCGTGCACCAACTAAGAGCAAGTCCATTCAATCTTTTATGAAAGTAATGTATCAATAACTTTTTATCAGAACTACCTTGACCATTTTGGTATAGTAGAGCCTTGGATGAGTCTTAGAACATTGAGATCCAATAAACTTGTTGAATTAGAGCACCTTAAAGCCTTTAGGGATAACAACATTGGGAACCATACAAATTTGTCTTCTTAATAGTTTTCAATCGCTCTTCAATTGAATGATATCAATTAGCTCTAGTTTTTTCAATCATCTTATCAACAAAAGAGTTAGTTTAAGTTTGGAATGCTCAAAGCGACATTGAGGTTGCTAGAAATTCCTTTTTAACAATAATGGCTAGTCCGACATGGCTAATTTGATAGAAGTTAGAAGTTCCTTTTTGACAAACACATATGTTTTAAATGAAAGAGTAAGGTACTTTTAAATTGATCTCAATTGATGAAGAACCAAGAGAAGGCATCCTCGTAGTAAGTTAGACCATAGAAACTAAAAGTCTTATATAGGATTATAGAATTGGTTTAAACAAGCTAGTTAATCGATTTATTTTATCTTTTGAGGAGTTGATCTCATATGAGTGCTTTTTCATGATTTAAGATTTCTTTTCATCTCTCGTTACTTTGTTGATGTAGGCCCTTGAGGAAAATTGAGCTTTCAAAATGTAACTTGTATATGTGTTCCTATCCCTAAAAACTAAAAAATAACCTGCATAAATATAAATATTAAAATAAATAAAAATAATCGATTGGATATAAAGTAGCTTTTTGTGATGAGTGACAAGAGTTGTTGAATGTTTTGATGTTATAAAGGAGTTTAAGAACCAATTTGATGTCTCGGATTTTAGATAAAATTGTTTTTCCAAAGAACAGGATATGTTATCTCGACTTTTCCTTAAAGTAGGATTTTGTTTGATTTTATCACAACCCGAGTGTAAGGGATGGGTCATTTAAAGATTTAAGGTCCAAATATTTTCTTATCGATATGAAGTATCCTTATTCTCTTTACATTCTTTGTTTTCATATTGGATAGAAATGTTTATCATATGATAAATTATTAAATATATTAATCCATCCATTTTAGGTGTAAAATCCAAAAATTTCATTCATCCAAAAATATGAGAAATGATTTAACATATTGTCCATATATTTTAGGAAGGTAGTTTAAAACTTCTTTTTATTAAAAAATGTGGCAACAAATTAACACATTAACACATATATTTTGAGGAGAAATGGTTAGAATTTTTATTCATCCAAAAATAATAAAAACATAATAAACTTGCAATCATACAAAGGTTATATATCTCTCTCTATATATATATAACCTTTGTAGCTTGCATAAAAAGTTAAAATACAATTCTAATATGCATACTAAACAAGTATAAAGTTTATATTTAAACAAAATTGATTTAAAGTACTTATTTGTTGAAATCCTTAAAAAATATCCATTTTGAAATTATTTTTATTATCAAGAATTAATATTTTGTCCTTGAGGTTTTATTACTTCACTTTGTATAAAAGGATTAACTTTAATAAACACCTAAAATTCCAACAACTTATTATATTATTTAAGCGTACTTCAAAACAAGATTCAATAATCTTAAAGAAATTAAATTCAATATCTCTACATAAAAACCAAACCTAAGCTATAGAGTTAAAAAAATAAGTAGAAGAACAAGTTTAGAAAAATCAACTACAGAGGGAGGAAAAGAACTCAAGACATTTCTTAATTCAATTCCACTCATCCAAAACATCTATTTATAGAACTTGGAAACCAAAACATTAATTACACATAATTCATGAATCTTCATAATTGATTCATGAATGTTTATTAAATTATGATGAATATTCATAGTTCATGAATTACTTATAATTCATAGGAAAAAATTTTATGAATGTTCATTGTTCAAGAAAATTTATAAATATATTAATTTTTATCGTATAAATAATGTAATGTGTAATACAATATTTTAGGTACTAATTTATGAATACAAAGTAAGGTAAAGGTTGATTTTTTTTTTTTATCATATGGTCATTTATCAAATTGATACAAATACTTTTTTTTTAATTATTTGGAGGGGAGGGAAGAGGGTTTGGATTTCTGTAAAGATTCTTAAAATGTATAGTTGTTGACTGGAAATGTCAAATGGATGGAACATGCATGTTTGAACAAATTTTAGCTGAGCAATCAACTCGAATCTTAGCAGAATTCAAACTTCTTTTGATAGTTTTGGACCCGCTTGCTTCCTTCCTGCTGACAAGGGGGAAGGGATCATCTGATTCATGCAAAGAATGAACTGGACAAACCAACGAGCCATTTTGACCATAATCATGTCTTTGTTTGGTTTCAAGCTAGTGGAGATAAAAACTCCCCACCATCACGACTAGAGCCCGCTAAAATCTGGGTTGTTCAAGCCACGTGTCATTTATTATTTTACTTTAAAAATATAACTACTTAAGAAAGTTGAAAAAAAAAAAAGACTCAGGCTTGCGGGCTATTCTAGGCCCACGTACCCGAATCTTTTTCTTGAGGTCAATGTGCTCTAGTCCAACTAGACCTGCGTGCCTGAATTATTTTTTTTTAGGCTCATGC
>Ga0307515_10003738_pt1 | contig 31911 bp, 27 predicted proteins | sample 17_EM_MG_FD_194513 | JGI IMG/M metagenome (GOLD analysis project Ga0307515, IMG submission 194513) | Populus trichocarpa ectomycorrhiza microbial communities from riparian zone in the Pacific Northwest, United States - 17_EM | ecosystem: Host-associated > Plants > Roots > Unclassified | place...
AACGGCCACGCATGGACTGCAGGTTGGGCCACAAGTATCAGCGGAGTGTGTATGATATCTGTGTAATGTACCTACACAGAGGAGTCGCTCCTGGGGGTCGTTAAGCGGCTCTGACTGAGCCCGGGCTCGGTCATCGAGTTGTAGGCCGTTGAACACCGAACGACGCCTCAAAAACCATCGTAATCACCTCTCAGTATGCTGAAGAGGTTGAGACAGCGCCAGTGAGCGTGTAGGGGCGGCGAGGAGGAGGGAAAGGTCCAAGGTCCTGACAAGGCCGATTGCCACTGCGCGTGGACTGCAGGCTGGGCCACAAGTATCAGCGAGGTGTGTGTGATTTCTGTGTAATGCACCTACGTGAAGGAGTCGCTGCTGGGGGTGGTTATGCGGTCCGACCGCGCATGGGCAAAGATCGTCGAGTTGTGAGCTGTTAGAGACCAAACGACCCCTTGGAAACAATCGTACCTACCTCTTAGTATGCCGAAGAGGTTGAGAAGGCATCCATGGAGGTCGGGGGGAGGCAAGGAAGGCGGCGAGAACAAGGGGAAGGTCCAAGGTCTGACAAAGTCGATAACGGCCACGCATGGACCGCAGGTTGGGCCACAAGTATCAGTGGAGTGTGTGTGATATCTGTGTAATGCACGTACATAGAGGAATCGCTCCTGGGGTCGTTGAGCGGCCCGGTCGAGCCTGGGCAGGGTCGTCGAGTTGTAAGCTGTTGGAGACTGAACAACGCCCTAAAAACTACCGTAATCACCTCTCAGTATGCCGAAGAGGTTAGGACAGCGCCCATGAGCGTGTAGGGGCGGCGAGGAGGGCCCAAGGGCCTGACAAGGCCGATAGCCGCCGCGTGTGGACTGCAGGCTGAGCCACAAGTATCAGCGGAGTGTCTGTGACACCTGTGTAATGCACCTACATAGAGAAGTCGCTCCTGGGGGTGGTTACACAGCCCGATCGAGCCTGGGCAAGATCGTCGAGTTGTGAGCCATTGGAGGCAGAACGACGCCCCGAAAACTACCGTACTCACCTCTCAGTATGCCAAAGAGGTTGAGAAGGCGCCCATGGAGGTCGTGGGGAGGCGAGGAAGCCGGCGAGGAGGAGGGGAAGGTCCAAGGTGCTACAAAGCAGATAGCTGCCGCGCGCGGACTGCAGGCTGGGCCACAAGTATCAGCGGAGTGTCTGTGATATCTGTGTAATGTACCTACATCGAGGAGTCGCTCCTGGGGGTGGTTACACAGCCCGACCAAGCCTGGGCAAGATCGTCGAGTTGTAAGCCGTTGGAGACTGAACGACGCCTTGAAAATGATCGTAGTTACCTCTCAGTATGCCGACGAGGTTGAGAAGGCGCCCATGGAGGTCGTGGGGAGGCGAGGAAGCCGGCGAGGAGGAGGGGAAGGTCCAAGGCGCTACAAAGCGGATGGCCACCACGCGTGGACTGCAGGCTGGGCCACAAATATCAGCAGAGCCTGCGTGATATCTGTGTAATGTACCTACATCGAGGAGTCGCTCCTGGGGTGGTTACGCGGCCCAACCGAGCCTGGGCGCAGTCGTCGAGTTGTAAGTCGTTGGACGCCAAACGACGCCTTAAAACAATCGTACTTACCTCTCAGTATGCCCAAGAGGTTGGGAAGGCGTCCATGGAGGTCGTGGGGAGGCAAGGAGGCCGGCGAGGAGGAAGGGAAGGTTCAAGGCTACAAAGCGGATAGCCGCCACGCGCGGACTACAGGTTGGGCCACGAGTATCAGCAGAGTGTGCGTGATATCTGTGTAATGTACTTACATCGAGGGTCGCTCCTGGGGGTGGTTACACAGCCCGACCAGCCTGGGCAAGATCGTCGAGTTGTAAGTCGTTGGAGACCAAACGATGCCTTGAAAACGATCGTACTCACCTCTCAGTATGCCGACGAGGTTGAGAAGGCGCCCATGGAGGTCGTGGGGAGGCGAGGAAGCCGGCGAGGAGGGGAAGGTCCAAGGCGCTACAAAGCGGATGGCTGCCACGCGTGGACTGCAGGCTGGGCCACAAATATCAGCAGAGTCTGCGTGATATCTGTGTAATGTACCTACATCGAGGAGTCGCTCCAGGGGGTGGTTACGTGGCCCGACCGAGCCTGGGCAAGGTCATCGAGTTGTAAGCCGTTAGACACTGAACGACATATCATACTCACCTTTCAGTATGGCAAAAACGTTGAGGAAACGCCCATGGAGATGTAGGGCAGCGGGGCAGCGGCGGCGGCGGCATGGTCCAAGATGCAAGAAAACACGTGTAGGCCGTGTTGGGTATGCACGTGCATGCGGGACAGGCGCGCTGACCACGTCCTTGTATGCGCGTAATTAGCTTGACCTGCAAGTATTTTACTCTGAATTTTTGGCGCAATGGATGAGCGGGGCGGGCAGCGCCAGTGCCGGGAATATCCAGCATATTGCCGAAGAGGAGAGGCGGCCGGTGGCCGGACAGGAGGGACGGCGTGGGGTGGCTGGGCAGGAGGGGCGGCGTGGGGTGGCCGGTTGACAGATGACGGCGACAACGGACAGAAGACAGCACAGCCGGTGGGGCGGGCAGCAGCAGCCTTGGGAATATCTAACATATTCCTGGGAGAGGTGGACACAACGCCGGGTGGGAGACGCCGGGTGGGAGACGCCGATGACGGTGCCGACGACAGACGGATGACACATGACAGTGACAACGGACGGGTGACACCCCGGGCGCCGGCGGTTGGAGCTACCGACGGTGCTATTGGCAGTGGTACGAGCTACTGACGGTGTACTGACGGTGCCTGCTCTTAATAGGGAACGCCTGTAATAACAGGCTTGATATCTTAGAGAATGGTCTGTTATTACAGGCGAACTATGCCTCGGATAGGTGCGGCAATTGCTGGTCGTGCAGCAATAATTGTGAGGTTGACCAAGAAAGGCTTCACCAGTGGTACCCATTTCTTCGTCAGCCCAATTAGTAATTTGAACACGGCAGGCAAGTATATGACTAAACCTTTCTGATACCAAAGGCCAAATTTTGCGATATCCTCGCTCATATGGACAACTTCAAAGACCCCAGGGAGAGTCTGGAACCCAATATATTGGCCGTCCAATCTCAAAGTGAAGCAGTGTCTACATTTGGGATGATCAGTCGAATACTCATCAAGCCGAGGCGGCAGTGGTGCACACCTGTAGTGACCAGTACGGTGCGTCGCGTCCAGGAAACAGCATGGAAGCGTGAAGCGCGTGATAGCTCTCCCATTCTGAAGTTCGATAATATTGTGATCGGCTTGAAAGTCGACGAGCGACGGTGCTAAGGTGTTCTCATCTACCTTCGTATAGCCCCACTTGTCGACTCGCACAAACATCTCAGTGACAGCATCTACTAGCAAAATTCGCAGGGAGAGAAGTCGTCGGCCTTTTGGATCAGCAGCGTACCTGACAGACCTGGTGAGAGGGATGTCCAGTGCATCGAAGGCCAAAGGCAGGTCAGGACCGGCATTGAAGTTCAGGGCTAGGACAATAACTGCATCCCGGGAGAGAACAAAGTGCCTTCCGCTGTCCCTCTTTGAATCGCCCAGTAGTGGCCTGAATGAGTGGGTCAGTTCAAACAAACGTCCGGGTGAGGGAACACTTACTTAATATGTTTGATCCTTTGATAGATGTCATCTTGATAGGGAATGCTTGCGCCAATCAGGGGGTTATCGGATGTGCGATCGTACGAAAAATGGGGCCCCTCGAGATAAGATATTACGGAGGGGTGGTGTGAGGGGTCCCATGGGATGCCAGACTTCCGAGATGAGGGTAGGATCCAGGCCAGACGGCCTTGTGGATAGCGTGGTGGCGTATGTTCAAGGTTGGCCAAGGGCCGCTGCGCCTTTGGTGATGTGGATGTCAATAATTGTCCGTTGGCCCCGGAGGTGAGCTCTCCATCAGCGATAGGGACTGGGCGCATGGTACATAAGGGCCAACTCAGGTCCACCGCATCTCAAATTTGGAAACGGGCTTACCGCTCCCTTCTGGCTCCAATATAGAGGACCCTGGAGGTGGGAGGTGGAGTGCGTTCCACATGTTGAAAAATATTTCGGCTGGTGACGTGGTCGACAGCCTAGAGTTGATATTCCAGCCTCAATACGATTTAATTAATAACCTTAATTGGCCACTGAGACTACTTGTTCGACCTCGGACACAACCCATGTTGGTTATGAGATAACTGTGTCCAGGGGAATATGAAAGCAGTCGAAAGTAGTTAGTAGAATAGCTCCCAGAATCCACATCGTTATGTCCAAGCCGGACTGGTTCTAACAAGAAAGAATAAATACCTGATATACTATATATTCCGTGATGTGCATACTGAACGGCCAAACTGTATAAGTGGGAGCGTGAACAGTACAAAGTCGACACGCGTCTCGCTATACTTGCAGCTAATGACCCGACGAGTCGCTGTCACGGGTTGATTCCGGATTGATTTCGGAATTAACCCGTGAGAGTTCGTGCGTAATAGGTTCCTGGTCATATGACTTGAAGCTGATGACCCAATGTGAAACGGTTGGGGTTTGACAGATTGATAGATTCGGTTAACAGATCCGGTTGCCAACCAATGACGGGCGTTGGGATTGAGCTTGCTAGGGGTTTTGAAATGGCGAGTTGCGAACTTTAGTCATAGAATAGTGGTGATAAGGGTTAATAATTTAATTATAATAAACAATAGTTTATTATGTATAAAAATATTGGAAATGGTCAACGGTTTGAGGCTGCCTTTGGGTGTGCGGCCAGCCATTTCAAGGGCGCGTCGGCGAACATAGTGAATATAATGATGTATATATTTATCCATACTGCTCGGTCGTCCTCCATCCTAAATGCCCCATCTATCGCCGCAGCCACCGAGGGCGGATCGACGATCCGCTCCGAACAGCCGTCGGTGATGCTCCACCGGTTTACGCTCATTAAGCCTGGCGCGTCGGGGAAGAAAATCCCCACAGGTGTTTCACAGGGGATTACGAGTAGCGCAAGTCAAGGGCCCTCGGAGGCAGGCTGGAGTCCGGCCGTTTGATTTCTTCTTCTCGAGTGGGCTTGTGGCCAAGTGCGATTTGTGCCACAAGAGGTTGGGGTGGAAGCCCGTGCTCGAATGCGATGACTGTGGACTGAGGTGAGTGACCGCGATCCTTTTTTCGAAGCAAGTCGAGGAGGTGATTCGCTGATTGTTTATTGGAATAGGACTCACATCAAATGTGGTGAACTTGCCCCTCGTGATTGTGGCTTGAGAGGTCAGAACGCTCCTCTTACTGCAGGCGCGGTACCACTCAACAAGGTCAAAGGCAAGAGCCGATCAATTTCTTCCACTCTCTTGCAGTCTAATGTTCCCTGACTACGTCTAGGTCGTATACATTATTGTATCGGTTCTCTATGGTAATCCTCTCCGTGGCTGTCGTGTATTCGTGAACTCTCAATCCACGGACTTGGCCTTATTCCTTCCCTCACGGCGTGTGTATGGCGTTTCGGTAGTTATGTAATGAACATTCATGCCCCCAACCTTGTACCCTAGCTGATACTCGATCTCTCGTCTCTCGCTGAAACGATCAGTCAACCTGCTTTTGCATACAGCCATTATGCTTGTCACTAGTATTCAGTAATGTTATTCTATCGGTTCTGTATTGCTCTCCGTGGTCCCTGTTGTCTTTCTTTTTTATGCACGCTTTTCGTATTACCGCCTTGCAGTCGCAATCACTCCGGGCTATGACTGACGATTATGGCGGCAGTCTGTGGTAATACTGGTATTTAAGGTATCAGTCTGAGTCCTTTTTGGAATTCGATAGGGATATCTCGCCTATTAGTAGCGCACCCATTCATTTACTACCAAGGGTTGACTCGTGCGCACATCACCATATCCCACTTGTGTTATCTTTTCCCCTGACTTCCCTCAGAGTGGAGCGTATGAGTGAACTATCACGGATCCATCGGCTATAGAGAGTAAGAATTGTTTGATTCTCTTGAACCGTCATGTCCAGAGCTGTTTAGGTATCTACGGACACACTCCACTGCGAGCGGGATATTATATTCTGGATGGTGCACACATTTTCGCCTCGCCCAATATTTTCGCATTTACAATCACAGGAGTCAGTCGAGATACATACCAGGCCCGTCCTGGGATACATTCTCTCCTTCACAGGCCAGGTCAACCATAGATTTTATCCACACATTGCCTTACCCTCTTCGTGTCACCTCAAAATCAATGGAATACCCCCTACCCATATCTTTGGGATCATTCGAGTGGAACTGCAGGATTGGAGAGCCTCCCATTGCTAGCCTCGAGTACCAATGTGTCTACGATGACACTCTAAGAAACAGATTGGCCCATGCCAGCCAAGGTCCTTCAAAACGTACGAAGTTTGGTGCCAATGTCATGAACAGCTTGTGAAGGAAAGACACGCCAACCATGCTGGTTGGACATTCACAACAGATCCTTCACGTCCTACCCTCCTGGCGTTGCCACAAATAGAATAGAGCACCCACTAATTATGTATTTGGGCATATACAGAGGTATCCATAGCCTCCAGCAGCGGGTTTCTACAAAACTCATGAAGCCAGAGATCCACACACGTCAATATTTTATGAGGTACGAAACCGGGTTCCTCTCTGCCTCTAAGCACTCGAGTGGATGACGCATATTTATCCATGCATCTCGAAAATTGATTTCCCTCGCCACGTACCCCGACCCTCAAACTAATCAACAACTTTAGGGGATTGGATTGCTGGTCCGCAGTCGGTGTCCTAGATTTGCCCATGTCAGAATCAAGACCACAAGGTTCATAGTACCCAGTTGTACAAAAAAATACCGAAGATGTGCCTAGATGTCCCATGTGCAACGGAACTTGCGGAACCTGTGGTGTATCTGGACCTCCTCGTGCCTACGAACTGCTTCGCTCATCCGTGCGGAGATCATGCTCCGGTATTCAGGGAGCTCAGGCCCATCAAGCCACTGGATGAACTCGCGAAGTGTGGGGATAATTGGAATGATTCGGTAGTACGGAGCTGCATCAAGAAGCTTGCAAAGTGCTCTGAACACGAAATCTTCATTAACTTCCAGTCCAATTATATTCTGCAATTGTGCTTTTCCCTGTCTTGACCCCGCTGTATTCCTCCTAGACTGTTGCGATAAATGGAGTGACCATGCCATCGCCATCCAATCCAACCCGCTGAATTGTGAATCCGTCAATTCTGGCTCTTGTTCCTCTGCATGGAAATATTCCCATGTAAGAATCGCCTCAAGCTCACTCTCTGGTGTGCTTGACTCCATATCTTCCCGTAGTTTTGGAAGCGGCCGACTCGACAAAGTGAAGAAGCCTTCAGCGAACGATCGTCGCCATTCAACTGAGAGTGTTTCGAACCCACTCACAAATATATCCAATAATTTCCACCTCCTCCATAATTGCTCTTCAGACAACATGACGGTAAACGCAGACGATACAGCTGCTGAGAGGGAGCACGATGGTGCTGGGGGATCTGAATAGGAAATCGTGGTCTTCATGTAGTACTCCAGAGCTAAAGAGGAGATGGGGAGTTCCGGGGATTGCAGGAATGAAGCCAGGAGGGACCCTGTAGAGTTGGTGACGTTTCCTCGCGCATACTGCAGCAGGTACAGAGCCGCAATCATATTGTGAACCTGATGGTCATAGGATAATCCCATTGGAAGACCAGTAACATCATGAATGTTGAATTGGGGCATCAGTCTTGCAGCTAGGCTCAACCAAGGATTTTTCAAATCTAAAAGCCTATCCTCCATTCGCCCTCTCATGTTTGAAGAACTTTGATGGGAAAGCATCAACAGAATGGCAAAAATATTGGGATCCGGGTTCTCACTGGCTCCAAGCCGTTCGTCATAGCTATTGAACAGTTCTCCCAGAAGATACTCTTCGCGATAGAAATAAGCCTCGTGAAATATTAATTCTATATCTTCCGTCCATAGCGTCACGAGGGCCCTGCCAATTACACAGAGTCCACTTTCCGTCAAGGACGGAGCAATGGCAGTCAAGGCAGAGGCATACAGGGGTAAATCACCCTTCGCTGTGATGTTAGTGAAATACTGAGCTACCAAGGCATATGATTCTCGACAGAGAAGGGCGTGGACGATTAGAAAGAGCAGGGAGGTTAGCTGCTTGTGATTGTGTGGAGGGGTGCGTCCATAGATTGTGCTGATAAGATTGGCGTTTCGGATATTCAGAAGCAACCATGGGTGATCACGACTGCTGGAGAGAATGTTTAGCCGGTTAGCTCTATCTGAAGCACATGATATGGCGGCGAGTGTGGCTACAGCTTCGAGTAATACCATGTCAGGGGGGCTGTTACTACCCCATTTCGTGGCATGACCCATAAGAATTGGTAGGCATATCCCAATGAAGAACGGTTTCTCCCCTAGCCACCCCCTGCTATGGAGCTCTGACAGCACCCATAAAAGCCGTAAACACTCTTCTTTGTGCAGCTCCTTTCCTCGCATCGTCTTTGTGAGATCATTGGACAACGTTCGTGCCAATAGTGTATCACCATGACCGTTCGAGTAGTCAGAAACTTTCATTATAATCTGAGTCCAGGGGTCCTCGGGATCTGTCATACGCCGACGGACAGCCTTTTTTGAGGTGATATCGATCACATCGAATGTGGACCAATCACGCAACGAAGTCGTTACCATTGCGATCAGGACGGCTGGAGGTAGCTGTGATAAGTGCTCTTCAGGGTTCTCTATATCACGAATCCAGGAAGGCAGGTTGAATGATGGTGGAAAAGGCTGGCCAGTCCCACCTGCCACCTGCCATACAGACGATTGTAGTGCCAAGCTGTGTTGAGAATTCGGAGCACTATCATGAATTCTCTTCAAGGCCGAAGACGCTGTGAAGAGCTGGACTTCGTCCGTTGTTATTGCTGTAATCGGGTCTACGAAGTCTTTCTCCAGATACGGGCGCGATTTCAGAAGGATAACCTGGATATCCCGGCGGACACGGCCCAGAGTGGTTGATGGGGCTGTATCCATGGCAGGTGAAAAGAAATTATCAATACTTGGACAGAAATAGGCGTGGATATAGCGGTACACCTTGCCCAAGGTACGCGAAAGAGGAGAGTGGAAAGGCGAAGAGGTAACAAACACAGATATTGACGTCGTAATGGCATAATAGAGCACTCCAATGCCAAAAATGGCTGTGGTGACACCAAACGATGGTTTACTGATGTAAAAGAGAAACAAGACGAGACCAATGGCAAACAGAAGGAGAGATATTTGGATGAGGGATGGTAGTATCGCGACCATCTCCGGGAGCTTCCAGCGCTCCATCCCGAGATATCGGAATTCACGAGTCTTCGCTCGTTGCTCGGGGATCGACAACGCCCGTAAGCCGCGGTCGAATTCATGTACCCAGCTTTTGATGAGGATTGCAATGAATGCCGCCAGGATCATAACTCCCAGACTGGCATAGAAGAGAGCATTGACGACAACAATGTGGTCTGGAGGGGAGAACTCGGCTGGGACATATGGCCCAAGGCTCGAATTACGCATCATCTGGGTTTGATAAATGAGGACGTCCTGTATGATATCCATGGGGTCTGGCTCGAGACGACCGAGGAGTTCGATGAGGAAAGCGCTCAAGAAAGCGGCGAACAATGCCGCCTGGACAACCGGTCAGCTTAGCCCAGCGTCAGAGGGAGACAAGACATACGAAGATAAGTATGGTATCCATTTGTTCATGCCATTCTTTTTCGCGTTCGCGGTCGATGATCTCCATTCCTGTGTTTCTCGTATTAGGGGGTTGGTGGTGATGTGGATGGATACGTGCCTTCGTTATAGTACTCCCAGGCAGTCTTGGGGATCTTGGGGTCTTCTGAGTAACACAAATTCTTAGACGGTAACGGTGGCTAGGAAATGTGCTTGCCTCGTGGGTTCGCAGGCGGCGGAGGTTCCTGCTCCGTCTCTATAGGATGGCGTTCAGAAGGTATTACTAGAAATGATAAGACACATAGGTTACCGTGCTTCATTTTCTTGGCGAGAAGAGACATGAGCGTAAGGACTGAAAAGCACGCTTTGTATGGTTAGCTGCCTGCCGTTTCCGCGTCGTCCTGAACCACCATCGACAACATCGGCCCGTAAACTCCATACTCGGCGACGACATACCTCCCTCTCGTCACCTATTGCCAATCTCTCAAACGATCAAACTGCTGGCGTTCGATGGTGACGAAAAGGCGTGTCTCCCGCCTCCCGCTTTGCAATCGAGACGACTGGTCTCAGTCGGTCTGCTCTGTGATTCTTACTTGTAGTTGGTTTGTAGTACACGTCAATCCAGTTCGAATTGTCCCGCTGCTAACCTTCCCAACGAGTCTCTGAGTCGTGGTGGCCTTGTGCGCGGCGTGGTGGCCTTTTGCACAGACCCCTTGGAACCCATCCTACAATGAACTTCGAATGACGGACCAACCCTCGATTACGACGGTCCGTAGCGAGAGTTGCGACGCCAGATATTATTTCTGTGGACTTTTCTAGGGTTCGATCCCTTGCATGGCCCGGAGAGCTCTTCTAAAGCCTTCGGCGGACTCCAACCATGTTGGACTGTGTCCAGGGGAATATGAAAGTCGAAAGTAGTTAGTAGAATAGCCCCCAGAACCCATCTCGCCGAACTAGTTTTTAACAGGGATGAATAAATGCCTGATATACTATTCCGTGACATGCAAATTGAACGGCCAAAACTGTATAAGCGAGGGCGTAAACACTACAAAGTCGGCACGCGTTTCGGTATAGTGAAGGGATTCATATATGATTCTTCGACAATCTCTCCTTTCCCCTCCCTGGCCTTCTCAAGTAAAGCTCTTCTCTTCTCCCTCGCCTTCCGTAACACCGCAGCATATTTACCAACCGGCGTCTCGGCAACCTTGACACTGCTCTGCCAGCGATCCACCTCGCTTCTATCAGCAGGCGAGAACGTAATCTTGGCCCTCCGTTCCTTCACCCACTTTGCGCCTTCTTCAAGCCGTTCCACCAGTGTCTTGATCCCACTGACGGCCTTCCCTGCTCCGCCTTTGGCCGCCTTCGACTCCTTAACATTACGCTTCAGTGCAACGATGATGGGTATGATAATCTCCGGGAACGCAATGCTCGACTGAGAGACTGCGCCCCACTCGGCCAGTAGATAGCACGTCTCCTCTACGAGTGCCTCCACGTATATCCGTGTCTTCAGGTACTGCGTCTGCGCACGTATCGTGAGTTCCAAGTCCATTGGTTTGAGCGTCGATGACTTGGGTTTGGATACCGAGGTCGCCGAAGTGATGATCGCTAGTAGGTGCGGCGCGAGCGGGATAAAGGTTTGTGTATGTTGGGTGAGAGCGAGGAGTGATCGAGTAAGCTGGAGGTGCAGTGGGAAATAGCGAGGCATTGGTATAAGTCTGTTGGAACCACTATTAGCCAAGGAGAAGGAATTGATGTATGACCTACTTGATCGCCCCCAAAGCCACTTGAACAAGAGGGTATATAAGAGCTTTGAGTTCGCTCTCTTCTCCGGATTTGATCGCCTTTTCCTTCTCGCAAGCTCGTGACAAAAGGAGTGACCAGAAATCGACGCAATGAACAAATTGCCAGTTATAAACCTGCTTGTATGCTTCCTAACCACAGACGCCGTTAGTGAGTGCCCTTCCTGGAGTCGTTGCTAACCAACCTTAGTCTTAACCTTCATGCTACTGTAACATCGGTAATTACAGCAACGCATCACGTCACGCGCACAGGTTTCGTTTCTTCCGGACATGAAACGTCACGTCACATTGTACCTCTGTGGTTTCTTGTGTCGAGTTTTGTGATGTACGGCTTTGCTCCCCAGAAATAGGCCAATAAAGTGTTTATATTGCAATGTCAGATGGAAAATCCAGAATCAGAGATTGCATCACCATCGATCATAGCAATATCCTCAATATCTGAGCTGCAATCATAGCTTTCATCGCTCATATTGGTTGCAGCCCGGTTTTAGAAATGGTAGAAGCAACAGAAATAGTAGAAGCAGCAAATAAAGGCATACCTACTTCATTGTTGGCTTCCCTGCTGCCTTGAGTTGTGCACGATATTCACGAGAACGATGTGCATTGTCGCTGCGTTGTTTTTCAATAGTACAGATGGCCTTTTGTTCCGTTGTGACATTTTGAAGTGCTAACATCGCTTGGTTACGGTTATGCAGCTTCGCCCATGCCAATTGGTTCTGTGAGCAATTTGCTTGGGCGTTGCAACAGTAAAAAGTCGTTTATAGATGATTGGGGCATGCTACGTTGTACAAGTTGTGTCCCAATATTTTTTGCACTATTTTATGGACAAGGTTCAGTTGTGCCATAGGCCAAGGTTCGCAACAAGGCATCAATTCCTAAACCCTCAAGAACGTCGCAAAGCCAGAAACTGGCACAAACTACTATAAAAGAGCTTTGACGCTTTGCTGTAAACTGTCCCATTTTTGGTTTCTTCCCCCCTCCGTTTCCTCCGTCATGCATCACAACCCCTCCCGTTTCCGTTTCTTACCGGTTCGACCATCACGTCACGCCACCCTCCCGTTGCTGTAATTACCGATGTTACAGTATTACGCAGATGTATCGCCAGTTGTCGGATATAACCAAATGCCTGCTGGTACGCAAGCTCTTCATCTCCGAGGTATATATCGCACGCTGTATTTTTCATGAGATTGATGAAGGGCAAGCTATAGACGTTGGTAGACTTGGAAGAGCGAACTAAAGTCGTATATGTTCCCTAGAAAGGTTGTCAGCGGCCGACACAAGATCCGATGGATGTGATACCTTCAACACTAATTCCGTGATTGCCTGGTCCCCACCGCGGGTCAACCGACGGATCGCTAGGAACGCTGCAACCCGGACACCGTCCCCTCCGTCATCGGCGTCGCCACCACTTCCACTGCTCCAGAGTGTGAGGCATGCCTTGAGGTATACCTTGACAATCTTGCGGGAGCTTGTTATATATGGAACAATTTTAGCCGATTCGTTCAAGGCAAGAACGATCGTCGAAGCGTCCATGAGTTGAGTCATCAGGTATACCACATTGCTAAAGTAAGCCGTTATCATTTTTTGAAGCGCCTGTTGCTTGGCCGAAGCAATTGGGGGTTTGCTAATCGCGCGGTGAGCGAGAGAATTCACCCAATTAAGGGGACTTACAACCGACCATCCGGAAGTTCCCTATAGGGAATGTGATGATCAAGTACTACAGGGGTGTACTTGAGGGCAGTGGTGACAACCTTGTTAAAAACTAGACTGCGTCTTAGCTTTTATTCGACACCGGCTGGGAACATACATACCTATAGGGTCATCAATGGACCATGCCAGCTCAACATTTTCTTCATTCATATGCGCTGCCGAACGGAATGCGACGAGAAGCTTTCGAAGTGCTCGCAAAGATCGGTGCTGAAGGGTGCATCAGGAGGGGGTGAAACGGTCGTTGTGACCATAAAAATACCTCTAAGAGAGCCTTTTGCCATTTTTTCAAGGTTTCAGCTGTCAGTATGGGTGTCTGTTCATCCTCGTCTTCAGGGATGCCAGCCTCCATCTCGAGGTCTGCCCCTGATTCGTCCCTTTCATCGTTGGGTTCAAAGTTCAGGAGCTCTTGGTCATTCTCCTGCAGATACTTGTAGAATTCCGGGTCTTTTTCTGCCAGCTTTGAGAGTTCCATCAAATGTGCCTTTCCTTCGTCATCTGGGAGACCGGATCGAGTCAATTGATGGGAAGTAGTGTCAGGGGTCCCACCTTCCAAATCATCGATCGAGGCAAAAGAGGCAGCATCGTCCTCGTCTTCGCTCGCGGAATCTCCCTCGCCACCGTCTGTACTATTTCCTTCACCATCTCCCTAAAACTCGATCAAAGACAACATATGAAAGAGTCAATTCACGACGAACCTCGTCGTCCTCTCCGTCGAGAAAAGATTTTTTTATGTCGATCTGTTTATGTAGCTTCACTTTGCTCTTCCCCTTCGACGAAATTTTAGGCGGTCTTGAGGGCTCCTCGTCACTGTCACTACCATCCATATCGACATCCTCCGCCGCGGTACGTTTCGTGCCCGTCTTGGCATTTTGTTCATTCGCTGCTTTCCGTTGCCGTCGACCGTCGATCTGCTTCTTGAGTTTCTGATGCTTATGCCATGCCTTAATAGTTTGCTTAAGTTTTCCAGAAGCACCAAACTTCTTCGTTGCTTTCTTGTTTTTCATTGCGAGGTGGCTGAGTTCCAAAGGTGGGGCAGCACGTGAGTGCCCATTTCTTCTTGAACCTTGACCACACCGGCGCACAGGGTTTCTGAGTAGACAAGAAGAATTAATGATCTTCCCGCGGCTAAGAGCGCTGCCTACTGTGTCCATTTTGTGAGCCGAGACGTATCCGAATGGAGGATTTCTCTGACGGACAGCACTCAGCCATAACCCCTCGTACCCTTCATCAACCGCCGCCCTTAAACTACTACGAAGGGCATGTACTGAACCGTACCCCGTACCCCCTCATGGCGCGCTGCAGTTCGAGCTGTCGGTGGTGGAGAATTCTCTCCCGACACCGGACCAATTTGGAATCATGGCACGCTTTTCCGACAAGCCTATCAGCGACTTCTTGAGCGCTCATCCTTCAGTGGGCGACTTCCAGCACGGCGATGCGGAATCTGTCGCAAGCCTGGTCCGAAAGAATCCAGGTGCAATGAAATGGCCTATAGTAGTCAACTGGGACAAGGGTGTGGTGAGCGTAGGAAGTCTTGATGGCGTCAAGACAATGCTACAAGTCATGCTTGAAGAGCGGGACAAGAAATGAGATGCACATAAAGTCCACCTTGGATTCAGATACGCGACATGTACAAGCACTAAGGTTCCTGTATTACACTGGAGTACCCAGAATGTAGAATATGCGATGACCAACGGCGCCTTTCGCTTCCCACTTGGTGTGAAAGCATTGTCACTCTACTGCGCTGACTACTTCCGCTATTCCGCATGATTAATCCGCGTATCGCTTCCCTGGCATACTAGCCGTACAGGACCCCCGAAGGGTTGGAATGGCGCATTGTACTGATATGATACCAAGCCACTTGAAACGAAACCTTCGAATTTGGGCTATCCGGCTAATTAAAGATGGCCTACCTGATGACCCTGCGTCCTAACCCCAACATACACTCTTACTCTTCTGGTCGACCGTGTCGGAAACTATTTGGGGAGAGGCTCCCAAGTAAAGAAACAATATTATAACCCGCATCTAACCGTACTGGAGGTGGGTGAGTGCCCATTTGCTCGTGTAGACCTGCTGGATGACTTCGCAGCAGGCTCTTAATAACATCACAAACATCATGACATCATGAGTGACATACACGGACTCAGAGGTCGCCTAGAATTATTCTGAAAATCTATGGGTAGCCCCCAAGGTGCTATTTACACTGACAGAAGCACCCACACTAACTCTTACATCCAGTTGCCTACCCGTCTCGCTCGTCCGTTCACCATGAGCGTACTGTCCTATGTGCGTTACCTTCAGAGCTCCTATACGGTTCAACAGTAATCATTGGTTGTTTCTGCGGCCCTCAGTGGAACAGCTCGTTCGTCACCCATTTTCAGGCAGTTGATAGGAGCACATGACAAGGTCGTCAGATATCACCGAGTTATATTAGGTGAATGTAAATAGGTTCTCTGGGGTATAATTCGAGCGGCAGCCCTCTCGACCATCAGAGATCTTCGTGGTAGCTAGCTACAAAAAATGGTCCTCATGGAGAGTAACAATAGGACTACAGACTACATCACGTGGCGGTCAACACATCAGACTACATTTATATGCCCCAATTAAACATTCAACGTGGGATAATGGAAAGAGGATGGAAAGAGGAAAAAAGTGCCACTTTGCAATCGACAGACCTATAATATACCAACCAGCCCCTATCCACGAATCAACCAGCCATCCCCCTTCCTCTTCTTCGCCAACCCGCCGTATCCCTCGCGCACAATGACCCACAGCCCAGTGCAGCTAACCACGTCCTTGATTTCCTCAGCCGTACGCACGAGCACCGCCTCATCGCCCTCAGAAGGCGGCAGCCCAGCGATGCGTGGCCGGACGACCCCTTCGTCGACGAGCACATCCCCCAACGGGTATGGCGTCTTGATCTGCGGCGCCGGGGCGAGCGTGGCGACCTTCAGCTTGACGTCGACGCGTGGCTCGGCCGGCGAGGTATCTGAGTGGGAGACGGTGGAGTGGGTTATCTCTTTCCATCCTCCTCTTCATTGACGTCCGACATTGGCGAAACGAAGAATAAATATCCAACCTTCTCTGCTCATAGGTTGTAGTTTTGACTCTAGTCCTCGTATGCTCTCCAGTTTACAACCCAGCTCCGACCTCCGACGGAGCCCCAACACTCGCTTCATCTCCCACTGCTCTTGCTCCCACCTCTGCAACGAGACCAGGAACCCCAGAGCATTCGCTCTCGCCAGCTGCTTTTCCAGCTCCTTCGTCTTTGCCAGCTCTTACTCCCACTTCAAGGCTTACCGCGGCGTCTGCTTCTCCATATTCCGCACCTGCTCCAGCTCCTGTACGTGCTAACTCGATCCTGGTTCCATGGTCCTAGGTCTTGCTCCATTTCTAGTACTGTATCAGTATGTTCAGTTTTGGACAAAGAGGAGATTTCGGGACTGGAGGCCCCTCCTTGTCATACTATTGTCGAGGCCACCATTGGATTTCATGGTGGATGGCTTTTGAAGAAGCTGCTGCCTAGGGCGGTCGGACGATCAAGTTCTACGACCAACTTTTTCAACTCTGGCATAAAACACAGCGCCCGCAAAAGTTGTTCACTACTGCAGGTCAGATGGAGACGGAGGGAAAGTGGATAGAAGTCTGCGTGCCTTAATCCAGGTCTCCAGATGCGGGAGAGCTGATCATTTCCTTTTGATTTGCAAATTTGGGATCATTCGAGTGGAACTGCAAAATCTGAGAGTGTCCCATTGCTAGCCTCAAGTGTCAATGTATTTACAATGAGGGCCTGACAAGCAGATTGGTCCATAATAGCCAAGGGCCTCCAAAACATACGAAGTTTGGTGCCTATCACATGAACATTTTGTAAAGGGAACACACGCCAACCATGCTCAATTTAACATTCACAACGGATCCCTTCACGTCCTACCCTCCTGGCGTAGCCACAAAGTGAATAGAGCATCCACTATTTATGTATTTGGGTATGTGCAGAGGTACCCATAGCCTCCAACAACTGGTTTCGACCGAGTTTGGGGTGATGTACAAAACTCATCAAGGCAGAGATCCACAAACGCCAGTAAGTTATGAGATACGAACCCAAGTTCCTTTCTGTCTCCAAACACTCAAGCGGGTGACGAGTTTCTGTCCACGCATCTCAAAAATTCATTTCCCTTGCCACGTATATACCCCAACCCTCAAAAATAGTCAACAACTTTAGGGGATAAGATTGCTAGTCAGCAGTCGGGGTCCTAGATTCGCCCATGTCAGAATTAAGACCACAAGGTTCATAGTACCTAATTGAACAAAAAAATACCGAAGATGTGCCTAGGTATCCCATGCGCAATGGAACTTGCGGAACTTGTGGTGTATCTGGAACTCCTCATGCCTACGAATTGTTTCGTTTACCCATGTGGAGACCGTGCTATAGTATTCTGGGAGCTCGTTACCATCGAACCACTGGATGAACTCGCGAAGCTTGGGGAGAATATGAATGATTCGGTAGTACGGAGCTGCATCAAGAAGCTTAGAAAGTGCTCTGAACACGAATTCCTCATTAACTTCCAGTCCAATTAAATTCTGCAATTGTGCTTTTCCTTGTCTTGAACCCGCTGTATTCCTCCAAGGCTGTTGCGATAAATGGAGTGACCATGCCATCGCCATCCAATCCAACCCGCTGAAGGGTGAATCCGTCAACTCTGGCTTTTGTTCCTCCTCATCGGAAGATTCCAGTAACTCTGGCTCTTGTTCCTCTTCATTCAAATATTCCCAGGTAAGCATCGCCTCGAGCTCGCTCTCTGGTGTGTTTGACTCCATGTCTCCCAGTGGTCTTAGCAGCGGCCGACGCGACGAGGTGAAGAAGCCTTCGGCGAAGGTCCGTCGCCATTCGAATGAGAGCGTTTCGAACCCATCCATATATATATCTAGTATTGCCCATCTCCTGCATAGTTGCTCTTCAGGCAACATGACGTTGAACGCAGAAGATACAGCCGCGGAGAGGTAGCGGGATGGTGCTGGGGGGTCAGAATAGGATATCGTGGTCTTCATGTAGTACTCTAGAGCTACAGAGGAGATGGAGAGCTCCGGAGATTGCAGGAATGAAGCCAGCAGGAGGGACTCTGTGGTGTTGGTGACGTTTCCTCGTACATACCGCAGAAGGGACAGAGCTGCAATCATATTACGGACCCGATGGTCATAGAATAATCCTATTGGAAGGGCAGGTCCATCAGGAACGTCAAGTTGGGCAGCCACTCTTGCAGCCAGGCTCAACCAGGTGTTTTCCAATTCTATATACCCGTCCTGTATTCGCTCTCTCATGTATGAAGAGTGTTGTTTGGAAAGCATCAACAGAATGGCAAAAATATTGGGATCCGGGTTCTCAGTGGCCCCAAGCCGTTCGTCGTAGCTATTGAACAGTCCTTCCAGCAGATAGGATTCGCGATTGGTATTATCACGGTAATTTTTTGATGTTATGGCTTCAGCCCGTAGCTCCACGACCGCCTTGCCAATAACGAGGATACCAAGTTCCGTCATGGACGGGGCGATGGCAGTCAAGGCAGAGGCATAGAGGTGTAAACCACCTTTCGATGTGATGATAGTGAAATACTGAACTGCCAAGGCATATGATTCTCGATACATAAGGGCGCAGACGACCAGGAAGAGCAGGGAGGCTAGCTGTTTGTGATCGTCTGGAGGGGTGCGTTCATACAATGTGCTGATGAGACTGGTGTTTCGAATATTCAGAAGTAACCATGGGTGGTCACGACTGCTGGAGAGAATGTCTAGCCGATTGGCTCTCTCTTCAGTACATGATATGGCGGCGAGTGTGACCACAGCTTCGAGTAATACAATGTCAGGGGGGCTTTCATGATCCCATTTCGAGGCATGACCCATGAGGATTAGTAAGCATACCCCAATGAAGATCGGTTTGCTCTGCGATTGCCGCTCCTGGCTACAAAGCTCTGACAGTGTCCTTAAAAGCCGTAAACACTCGTCTTTGTGCAGTTCTTTTCTTCGTATCATGTTTGCGAGATCATCGGGCACCGTTTCTATCATCCACCAAGCGTAGCCGAGGAATTGATCTGAAACCTTCATTATAACGTGAGTCCAGGGGTCCTCGGAATCTGTCATACGCCAACGGACGGCTCCTGAATCGATTTCGAGCACATTCTCTACGCGACGAACACGCAGCGAAATCGTTACCATAGCGACCAGGATCGCTGGAGGGAGGTGTGGGAAGTGCTCTTCACTATTCTTTTCGTCAAGAATCCAGGAAGGCAGGCTGAATAATGGTGGAAAAGGGTGGCTAGTCCCACCTGCCACCTGCCACACAGACGATTGTAGTGCCAAGCTGTGTTGAGAATTCGGAGCACTATCATGAATTCTCTTCAAGGCCGAAGCTGATGTGAAGAGCTGAACTTCGTCCACTGTTATTGCTGTAATTGGCTCTTCAAAGTCTTTCTCCAGATAGGGGCGCGATTTCAGAAGGATAACCTGGATATTCCGGCGCACACGACCCAGAGTGGTTGATGGGGCCATATCCATGGCAAGTGATAATAAATGATCAATACTTGGACAGAAATAGGCGTGCACATGGCGATACACCTTGCCCAAGGTGCGCGAAAGAGGAGAGTGGAAAGGCGAAGAGGCAACAAATACAGATATAGACGTCGTAATGGCATAATAGAGCACTCCAATTCCAAATATCGCTGTGGCGACACCAAACGATGGTTTACTGATGTGAAAGAGAAACAAGACGAGACCAATTGCAAACAGAAGAAGGGATATCTGGATGAGGGATGGTAGTATCGCGACCATCTCCGGGAGCTTCCAGCGCTCCATCCCGAGATATCGAAATTCACGGGTCTTCGCTCGTTGCTCGGGGATCGACAACGCACGTAAGCCGCGGTCGAATTCGTGTACCCAGCTTTTGATGAGCATCGCAACGAATGCCGCGAGGATCATAACTCCCAGGCTGGCATAGAAGAGAGCATTGACGACAACAATGTGGTCTGGAGGAGAGAAGTCGGACGGGACATATGGCCCAAGGCTCGAATTGCGCATCATCTGCGTTTGATAAATGAGGACGTCCTGTATGATATCCATGGGGTCTGGCTCGAGACGACCGAGGAGTTCGATGAGGAAAGCGCTCAAGAAACCCGCGAACAGTGCCGCCTGGGCAATTGATTAGCTCAGCCCAGCGTCAGAGGGAGACAAGACATACGAAGATAAGTATGGTATCCATTTGTTCAATCCATTCTTTTTCGCGTTCGCGGTCAATGATTTCCATTCCTGCGTTTCTCGTATTGGGGGATTGGTGGTGATGTGACTGGATACGTGCCTTCATTATAGTATTCCCAGGCAGTCTTGAGGATTTTGGGGTCTTCTGAGTAACACCAATTCTTAGACGGTAATAACGGTGATTAGGGAATGTGCTTGCCTTGTGGGTTCGCAGGCGGCGGGGGTTCCTGTTCCTTCTCTATAGGAGGGCGTTTAGAACGTATTACTAGAAAGGATAAGACACATAGGTTACCGTGCTTCATTTTGTTGGCGAGAAGAGACATGACCGTAGGGACTGAGATGCACGCTTTGTGTGGTCAGCTGCCCTTTCCGCGTCGTCCTGAACCACCGTCGGCAGCATCAGCCCGTAAACTCGATACTCGGCAACGACATACTCCCCTCTCGTCGCCTATTGCCAACCTCTTAAACGGTCAAACGAACGTCTGCTGGTATTCGATGACGACGAAAAAACCGGTCTCCCGCTTCCCGCTTTGCAATCGACACCACTGGTCTCAGTCGGTCTGCTCTGAGATGCTTACTTGTAGTTAGTTTGTAGTACATGTCAATCCAGTGCGAATTCTCCCGCTGCTAACCTTCCCGCTGGCTCTACGAGTCGTGGTGCCCTTGTGCGCAGCGTAGTGCCCTTTTGCACAGGCCCCTTGGGGCCCATCCTGCTATGAACTTCGAATGACGAACCAACTCTCGATTACGACAGTCCATAGCGAGAGTTGCGGAATTGTATCCTGCGCCAGGTATTATTGGTATGGATTTTTCTAGGGTTCGATACCTTATTCGGTGATATGCATACTGAAAGGCCAAAACTGTATGAGCGAGGGCTTGAACAGTACAAAGTTGGCACGCGTTGAAGGGATTCATCATCCCTCCGTCGCCTCTCCGTCGCCTTCCATAACACCGCAGCATATTTACCAACTGGCGTCTCGGCAACCTTGACACTACTCTGCCGGCCGGACGCAACCTTGGCCCTCCATTCCTTCACCCACTTTGCGCCTTCTTCAAGCTGGTTCTGGGTCCTTCGGCAATGTCTACAAAGGTTTGTTGTAGTGCAGGAGCCCCCGGCCCCGATGCTCATCGTTTGAGTTGGTCGTGATTGTAGGCACCTACCCTGGCATCGACGTCGCGACCAAGGAAGTACTTCCTTCAACCGAATACAATGTGTCAAAGTACTTTGAGAGGGAGTGGCGTCTCATGAACTCAGTCCTTCTTGCCAGCCACAGGCCCGCGGACCGCTAAACGATGGACCCAGGGAGGCCCGCCACCCAAATATCGTTATTTACTTGGTCTTTCACGAGCACCGCCTCCAGCTAACCGGATTTTTATTATTTCAGAGTTTATTGAGAATGGTAAGCATCGCTCACCTTCTCCTTAATTCTCTCTCACGAGTCACAGGTAACCTCCGCATCGATATCTATGACAAGACGAAGCCTTTCCCGTGGCGTCTAGGGGTCTCTTTCGCAACTGATATTGCCCGCGCACTGGCCTACCTACACGCACGTCGCATAGGGACCTAAAAGGAGAGAGCCTCCTCGTCACCCCGAACGGACGACTCAAGATCACCGACTTTGGGTTTGCACGAATTGCAGCCCGGAATGCCGATGGGGTCAAACGTCTGACGTTCTGCGGAATGGACAGCTACGTGAGCCCTGAGACCCTCCTCGGAGAAGAGTTCGACCTGCTTACCGACGTTTACTCTCTCGGTGTAATCTTCTGTGAGATAGCTAGTTCGACGACGTCACGTTCAAGGTAGCTTGACTCTTGTACCATGCACTTGAATGATGCCTCTCTGAACCTACATACAGCGCCCACCTTCTTCGTTCAACATGAGGTCCGCCAATTGGCCTCTCCTGGTGCCCCTGTCAACTTCATCCAGCTCGCGATTGGTTGCTGCCCTGCGCCCAGCCGACCGACCCACGACGCCTCAGATCCTCGCCCGCTCACGTGCCATTGAAGTCGAGGTGCTCTCCCGACCACCGGAGGTGGACGACCTACACCTTGGCTCCGTCAAGTTCTTCACCCAGAAATGACCTGGTGCGGCGCCTCGCATGCCCAGTTTCAGTCCGATCAGGGATAAGGACGAGAAGAAAGCCAACGAGGAGCCGCCTGAGGATTCTATTGACGAGGAACCATCGGTGCCGTCAACGGTTTGCGGCGCGTCACGCTAGAAGGGAAGATGACGACTCTACGGCATGGTCGCAAATGACTGCCAAAGAGGTTCACCTTACTGGTGCAGAGGACTCGCTACAACTGAAGAATGGACATGCGCGCATCAACGGCGCCGAGTGTCGGATGTAAGGGAGCCACTGCTAGCGGATAGCTAGATAGCGACAACGGAAGCACCTCACGGATTCGGACTATAGCACTTCTGTCGTCAAAGGAGTTGGCCAAGCACCACCCTCACTCTCCTCCATCATGACCGTCCGACGAACCAAGTCAGCCAAGGAAGGGGGGCTTGTGATCCCATGCGGACCGACAGAATCGATGCTCTCGATTCAGTCGTTCCATACTGCTCGGTCGTCCTCCATCCAAAATTCCCCATCTATCGCCGCGGCCACCGAGGCGGATCGACGATCCGCTCGGAACAGCCGTCTGTGATGCGCCACCGGTGTACGCTCATCCAAGCCTGGCGCGTCGGGGAAGAAAATCCCCACAGGTGTTCCACAGGGGATTACGAATAGGCAAGTCAAGGGCCCTCGGAGGCACGCTGGAGTCCGTTTGATTTTCTTCTTCTCGAGTGGATTTGTGACAGCGTGCGATTTGTACCACAAGTGATTGGGGTGGAAGCCCGTGCTCGAATGCGATGACTGTGGACTGAGGTGAGTGACCGCGATCATTTTTTCGAAGCAAGTCGAGGAGGTGATTCGCTGATTGTCTATTGGAATAGGACTCACATCGAATGTGGTGAACTTGTTCCTCGTGATTGTGGCTTGAGAGGTCAGAACGCTCCTCTTACTGCAGGCGCGGTGCCACTCAACAAGGTCAAGGGCAAGAGCAGATAAATCTCTTCCACTCTCCTGCATTCTAATGTTCCCTGACTACGTCTATTTCTATACGTTGTTGTATCGGTTCTATATGGTAATCCTCCCCGCGCGTGTCTGTCGTGTATTCGTCAACTCTCAATGCACGGACTTGGTCTTCTTCCTTCCCTCACAACGTGTGTATCAGCGTTTCGGTAGTTATGTAATGAACATTCATGCCCCCAACCTTGTACCCTAGCTGATACTCGCTGTTACTTAATCTCTCGTCTCGCTGAAACGATCAGTTCGACCGGCTTTGCGTACAACCACTGTGCTTGTCACCAGCCGTCAGTAATGCTATTATAACACTTATGTATTACTCTCCGTGGTCCCTGTTGTTTTTTAATGCATCTCTTCATATTATTGCCTTGCAGTCACAATCACTCCGGGCTCGACGGTTATGGAGGCAGCTTGCGGTAATATTGGTATTTAAGATGCCATTCTGAGTCTTTCTTTGGGTTCGATAGAGGTATCTATTTCCACATCTACACACACTATTACTCGTTGTATGGTGTGTTCTGATTTATATCTGAGGTCCAAAACCTAAAGAACACTTTATGCAATTGTTTGGTTTTATATTACATTGCTCTATACACGTGGGACTGAAAGAGGAGTCCCCAGGTTTAGACCCAGGCTATTAGACGTTGTTTTATTCTACGAAACGCAACAAAAACTGCGAGACTCGAACTGCAATCCTGCAAATGGCCAGAGCTCGATCGCCATGGGGAGAACCGAACCGTAATCAATTAAGACGAGAACATTGATACTCCTACAAGAGATGCTTAAATATACCATGTACAATGGACCTTGCGGAACCTGTGGTGAATTTGAAACTCCTGGTGCCTACGAACTGCTTCGCTTATCCGCGTGGAGACCATGCTATAGTATTCAGGGAGTCCAGGCCCGTCAAACCACTGGAGGAACTCGCGAAGCGTGGGGATAATTGGAATGATTCGGTAGTACGGAGCTGCTTCAAGCAGCTTGCAAAGCGCCCCGAACACGAATTCCTCATTGACTTCCAGTCCAATTAAATTCTGCAATTGTGCTGCTCTCTGTCTTGACCTCGCTGTATTCCTCCTACACTGTTGCGATAAACGGAGCGACCATGCCATCGCCATCCAATCCAACCCGCTGAATTGTGAATCCGTCAACTCTGGCGCTTGTTCCTCTGCATGGAAATATCCCCATGTAAGAATCGCCTCAAGCTCGCTATCTGGTGTGTTTGACTCCATATCTCCCCGTAGTTTTGGAAGCGGCCGACTCGACAAGGTGAAGAAGCTTTCAGCGAACGATCGTCGCCATTGGACTGAGAGTGCTTCGAACTCATCCACAAATATACCCAATAATACCCACCTCGTCCATAATTGCTCTTCAGGCAACATGACGTTGAACGCAGATGATACAGCCGCTGAGAGGAAGCAGGATGGCGCTGGGGGATCAGGATGGGATATAGTGGTCACCATGTAGTACGTCAGAGCTATAGAGGAGATGGAGGGCTCCGGAGACTGCAGGAATGAAGCCAGGAGGGACTCTGTAGAGTTGGTGACGTCTCCTCGTGCATGCTGCAGCAGGTACAGAGCTGCAATCATATTGTGAACCCGATGGCCATATAATAATCCTATTGGAGGACCAGGTTCATCAGGAATGCGAACTCTCGCAGCCAGGCTCAACCACGGATTTTTCAATTTTGAACGCCTAAACCACCTTGCCTCTGTCATGTTTGGAGTATATTGTTTGGAAAGTATCAACAGAATGGCAAAGATATTGGGATCCGGGTTCTCTCTGGCCCCAAGCCGTTTGTCATAGCTTTTGAACAGTTTGCCCAGAAGATACTCTTCGGTATAGACAAAAGCATCGTCAAATATTGATCGTATATCTTCCGTCCGTAGCGCCACGAGCGCCCTGCCAATAACGCAGAGTCCAGCGTCCGTCATGGATGGAGCAATGGCAGTCAAGGCAGAGGCATAGAGGGGTAAATCACCCTTCGCTGTGATGATAGTGAAGTACTGAGTTGCCAAGGCATATGATTCTCGATGGAGAAGGGCGTAGACGATCAGAAAGAGCAGGGAGGTTAGCTGCTTGTGATCGTCTGGAGGGGTGCCTTCATACAGGGTAGTGATAAGATTGGCGTTTCGGATATTCAGAAGCAACCATGGATGGTCACGACTGCTGGAGAGAATATTTGGCTGATTGGCTCTATCTGAAGTACATGATATCGCGGCGAGTGTGGCTACAGCTTCGAGTAATACCATGTCAGGGGGGCTGTTACTATCCCATTTCGTGGCATGACCCATGAGAATTGGTAGGCATATCCCAATGAAGAACGATGGTTTCTCCGATAGCCACCCTAGGTTACGGAGCTCTGACAGCGTCCTTAAAAGTCGTAAACACTCTTCTTTGTGCAGCTCCTTTCTTCGCATCGTCTTTGTGAGATCATTGGACAACGTTTGTGCCAATGGCATACCATCACGATTGCACCAGTGGTCAGAAACATTAATTATAATCTGAGTCCAGGGGTCCTCGGGATCTGTCATACGCCGACGGACGGCCCTTGAAGTGATATCGATCACATCGGATGTGGAGCAATCACGCAACGAAGTCGTTACCATTGCGACCAGGACGGCTGGAGGTAGCTGTGACAAGTGCTCTTCAGGGTTCTCTATATCACGAATCCAGGAAGGCAGGTTGAATGATGGTGGAAAAGGCTGGCCAGTCCCACCTGCCACCTGCCATACAGACGATTGTAGTGCCAAGCTGTGTTGAGAATTCGGAGCACTATCATGAATTCTCTTCAAGGCCGAAGACGCTGTGAAGAGCTGGACTTCGTCCGTTGTTATTGCTGTAATCGGGTCTACGAAGTCTTTCTCCAGATACGGGCGCGATTTCAGAAGGATAACCTGGATATCCCGGCGGACACGGCCCAGAGTGGTTGATGGGGCTGTATCCATGGCAAATGAAAAGAATTTATCAATACTTGGACAGAAATAGGCGTGCATATGGCGATACACCTTGCCCAAGGTACGCGAAAGAGGAGAGTGGAAAGGCGAAGAGGTAACAAACACGGATATTGACGTCGTAATGGCATAATACAGTACTCCAATGCCAAAAATGGCTGTGGTGACACCAAACGATGGTTTACTGATGTAAAAGAGAAACAAGACGAGACCGATTGAAAACAGAAGAAGAGATATCTGGATGAGCGAGGGTAGTATCGCGACCATCTCCGGGAGCTTCCAGTACTCCATCCCGAGATATCGAAATTCACGTGTCTTCGCTCGTTGCTCGGGGATCGACATCGCCCGCAAGCCGCGATCGAATTCGTGTACCCAGCTTTTGATGAGCATCGCAATGAATGCCGCCAGGATCATAACTCCCAGACTGGCATAGAAGAGAGCATTGACGACAACAATGTGGTCTGGAGGGGAGAAGTCGGCGGGGACATATGGCCCAAGGCTCGAATTACGCATCATCTGCGTTTGATAAATGAGGACGTCCTGTATGATATCCATGGGGTCTGGTTCGAGACGACCGAGGAGTTCGATGAGGAAAGCGCTCAAGAAAGCCGCGAACAGTGCCGCCTGGACAACCAATTAGCTTAGCCCAGCATGAGAGGGAGACATGACACACGAAGATAAGAATGGTATCCATTTGCTCAATCCATTCTTTTTCGCGTTCGCGGTCGATGATCTCCATTCCTGCGTTTCTCGTATTAGGGGATGGGTGGTGATGTGGCTGGATACGTGCCTTCATTATAGTATTCCCAGGCAGTCTTGGGGATCTTGGGGTCTTCTGAGTAACACAAATTCTTAGACGGTGACGGTGGGCTAGGAAATGTGCTTGCCTCGTGGGTTCGGCTGCGGCAGGGGTTCCTGCTCCTTCTCTATAGGAGGGCGTTTAGAACGTATTACTAGAAATGATAAGATATATAGGTTACCGTGCTTCATTTTCCTGGCGAGAAGAGACATGAGCGTGAGGACTGAAATGCACGCTTTGTATGCTCAGCTGCCCCTTCTGCCTCGTCCTGAACCACCGTCGACAACATCAGCCCGTAAACTCGATACTCGGCGACGACACACATCCCTCTCGTCGCCTATTGTCAACCTTTCAAACGAACGTCTGCTGGCATTCGATGGCGACGAAAAGGCCTGTCTCCCGCTTCCCGCTTTGCAATCGAGACGACTGGTCTCAGTCGGTCTGCTCTGTGATTCTTACTTGTAGTTGGTTTGTAGTACACGTCAATGCAGTTCGAATTGTCCCGCTGCTAACCTTCCCGACGAGTCTCTGAGTCGTGGTGGCCTTGTGCGCGGCGTGGTGGCCTTTTGCACAGATCCCTTAGAACCTATCCTACAATGAACTTCGAATGACGGACCAACCCTCGATTACGACGGTCCGTAGCGAGAGTTGCGAAATTATATTCTGCAGCTACCAACGCCGGATATTATTTCTGTGGACGTTTCTAGGGTTCGATCCCTTGCATGGCCCGGAGAGCTCTTCTAAAGCCTTCGGCGGACACCAACCATGTTGGACTGTGTCCAGGGGCGGGGAATATGAAAGCAGTCGAAAGTAGTTAGTAGAATAGCTCCCAGAACCCATATCGCCGAACTAGGTTTTAACAGGGATGAATAAATGCCTGATATACTATTCCGTAATATGCATATTGAACGGCCAAAGCTGTATAAGCGAGGGCGTGAACAGTACAAATTCGGCACGCCTCTCTGGACGCTCTCCTCGCCTTCCGTAACACCGCGGCATATTCACCAACTGGCGGCTGCTCCGCCAACGATCCACCTGACTTCTATCAGCAGGCGAGAACGTAACCTTGGCCCACCGTTCCTTCACCCACTTTGCGCCTTCTTCAAGCTGGGTTCTGGGTCCTTCGGCAATGTGTCTACAAAGGCCCGTTATAGTCCAGGGGCCCCCGGTCCCGATGCTCATCGTTTGAGTTGGTCGTGACTTGCAGGCACCTACCTCGGCATCGACGTCGGAACCAAGGAAGTGCTCCCTTCAACCGAATACGATGTATCAAAGTACTTTGAGAGGGAGTGGCGTCTCATGAAGTCAGTCCTTCTTGCCAGCCACAGGCCCGCGGACCACTGAACGATGGACCCAGGGAGGCCTGCCACCCAAATGTCGTTATTTACCTTGGTCTTTCACGAGCACCGCCTCCAGATAACCGGATTTTTATTATTTCAGAATTTGTTGAGAATGGTAAGCATCCCTCACCTTCTCCTTAATTCTCTCTCACGAGTCACAGGTAACCTCCGCATCTATATCTATGACAAGACGAAGCCATTTCCGTGGCGCCTACGAGTCTCCTTCGCAACCGATATTGCACGCGCACTGGCCTACTTACACGCCTGTCGGTGCATTCATCGGGACCTGAAAGGAGAGAACCTTCTCGTCACCCCGAACGGACGACTCAAGATCACCGACTTTGGGTTTGCACGAATTGCAGCGCGGAATGCCGATGAGGTCAAACGTCTGACGTTCTGCGGAACGGACAGCTACGTGAGCCCTGAGATCCTCCTCGGAGAAGAGTTCTACCTGCTTACCGACGTTTACTCTCTCGGTGTAATCTTCTGTGAGATAGCTAGTCGACGACGTCACGTTCAAGGTAGCTTGACTCTTGCACCATGCACCTGAATGACGCCTCTCTGAACCTACATACAGCGCCCACCTCCTTCGTTCAACATCAACACGGACGAGGTCCGCCAATTGGCCTCTCCTGGTGCCCCTGTCAACTTCATCCGGCTCGCGATTGATTGCTGCCCTGCGCCCTGCGCCCAGCGGACCGACCCACGACGCCTCAGATCCTCGCCCGTTTACGTGCCATTGAAGTCGAGGTGCTCTCCCGACCATCGGAGGTGGACGACCTGCACCTTGGCTCCGTCAAGTTCTTCACCCAGAAACGACCTGGTGCGGCGCCTCGCATGCTCAACTTCAGTCCGATCAGGGATAAGGACGAGAAGAAAGCCAACAAGGAGCCGCCTGAGGATTCTATTGACGAGGAACCATCGGTGCCGTCAACGGTTTGCGGAGCGTCACGCTAGAAGGGAAGATGACGACTCTACGGCATGGTCGCAGATGACTGCCAAAGAGGTTCACCTTACTGGTGCAAAGGACTCGCTACAACTGAAGAATGGACATGCGCGCATCAACGGCGGCGGAGTGTCGGATGTAAGGGAGCCACTGCTAGTGGATAGCTGGATAGCGACAACGGAAGCACCTTCACGTATTCGGACTATAGCACTTCTGTCGTCAAAGGAGATGGCCAAGCACCACCCTCACTCTCCTCCATCATGACCGTCCGACGAACCAAGTCAGCCAAGGAAGGGGGGCTTGTGATCCCATGCGGACCGACAGAATCGATGCTCTCGATTCAGTCGTTCCATACTGCTCGGTCGTCCTCCATCCAAAATTCCCCATCTATCGCCGCGGCCACCGAGGGCGGATCGACGATCCGCTCGGAACAGCCGTCTGTGATGCTCCACCGGTGCACGCTCATCCAAGCCTGGCGCGTCGGGGAAGAAACTCCCCACAGGTGTTCCACAGGGGATTACGAATAGGCAAGTCAAGGGCCCTCGGAGGCAGGCTGGAGTCCGTTTGATTTCTTCTTCTCGAGTGGACTTGTGACCGCGTGCGATTTGTGCCACAAGAGGTTGGGGTGGAATCCCGTGCTCGAGTGCGATGACTGTGGACTGAGGTGAGTGACCGCGATCATTTTTTCGAAGCAAGTCGAGGAGGTGATTCGCTGATTGTCTATCGGAATAGGACTCACATCGAATGTGGTGAACTTGTTCCTCGTGATTGTGGCTTGAGAGGTCAGAACGCTCCTCTTACTGCAGGCGCGGTACCACTCAACAAGGTCAAGGGCAAGAGCAGATCAATTTCTTCCACTCTCTTACAGTCTAATGTTCCCTGACTACGTCTGGGTCGTATACGTTATTGTACCGGTTCTCTATGGTAATCCTCTCCGTGTCTGTCGTGTATTCGTCAACTCTCAACCCACGGACTTGGTCTTCTTCCTTCCCTCACGACGTGTGTATCAGCGTTTCGGTAGTTATGTAATGAACATTCATGCCCACAACCTTGTACCCTAGCTGATACTCGGTGTTGCCCAATTTCTTGTCTGTCGCTGAAACGATCAGTCAACCTGCTTTTGCATACAACCATTGTGCTTGTCATCAGCCTTCAGTAATGTTATTCCATCATTTCTGTAATACTCTCCGTGGTTCCTGTTGTCTTTCTTTTCATGCACGCTCTTCGTATTACCGGCTTGCAGTCGCAATCACTGCACTCTGGGCTATGGCTGACGGTTATGGCGGCAGCTTGAGATAATATTGGGATTCAAGATGCCATTCTGAGTCTTTTTTGGAATTCGAGACGGATATCTATTTCAACATCTACACACTCAAGTACTCGTCGTATACTGTATTCTGATTTATATCTGAGGTCCAAAAACCTAAAGAACACTTTATGCAATTGTTTAGTTTTATATTCCATTGCTCTATACACTCCACTCCTCCGACCAGTACGTGTCATATTCTTACTCTATACTATCAAACGTAACTAGCTTGCACTAGCTATAGTATACACGTGGGACTGAAAGAAGAGTCCCCAGGTTTAAACCCAGGCGATTAGACGCTGTGTGTAAGGGCTCGGCTATCTTCCATATTACATAATTAGGCCATCGGGTATATAGTGTCTCGATCTCCATTGTTTGTCGTTTCATCGTTCTACAATACGTCTTTTGACCCACGCATACTTTGTACTTCCCGTCTTTCAATATTATGACGGAATACGAGGAATCTGTGCGACACCAAGACTATCTGAGGCTTAAAGAGCGAGCTAATTTTACACTGTGTTCATTATCAAATATTCTACGAAACGTAACAAACAGTGCGGAGACTCGGACTGCAATCCTGCAAATGGCCAGAGCTCGGTCGCCATGGAGAGAGACGAGAACATTGACGCTCCTACAAGAGGTGCTTACATATACCATGTACAATGTAACTTGTGGAACCTGTGGTGAATTCGAGACTCCTGGTGCCTACGAACTACTTCGCTTATCCGCGTAGAGATCATGCAACGGTATTCAAGTAGCCCAGGCTCGTCAAACCACTGGAGGAACTCGCGAAGCGTGGGGATAATTGGAATGATTCGGTAGTACGGGGCTGCGTCAAGCAGCTTGCAAAGCGCCCCGAACACGAATTCCTCATTGACTTCCAGTCCAATCAAATTCTGCAATTTTGCTTTTCCCTGTCTTGACCCCACTGTATTCCTCCTAGACTGTTGCGATAAACGGAGTGACCATGCCATCGCCATCCAATCCAACCCGCTGAATTGTGAGTCTGTCAACTCTGGCTCTTGTTCCTCTGCATGGAAATATTCCCATGTAAGAATCGCCTCGAGCTCGCCCTCTGGTG
>Ga0307515_10003739_pt1 | contig 31904 bp, 26 predicted proteins | sample 17_EM_MG_FD_194513 | JGI IMG/M metagenome (GOLD analysis project Ga0307515, IMG submission 194513) | Populus trichocarpa ectomycorrhiza microbial communities from riparian zone in the Pacific Northwest, United States - 17_EM | ecosystem: Host-associated > Plants > Roots > Unclassified | place...
GCGTACGTATCTATGTATAGATCGGGCTGAATGCCATCAGCCCGACAGCAATCTCCGGTCATACGAGGCTCACCTCCGGCCATACGAGACTCACCTCCGGCCATACGAGAGTCATCTCCGGCCATAACAAGGCAGAGACCTATCATGCAATATTAGTGAGGGATAACCAATCGAGTGACTACGAATGATGGATGTAAGTTTGTCAGAGTGTCCCATATGCAGTTTCTGAGAATCTAGACTCTCTCGATAGTCTGTATGACTCGCCAAACAGCTTTACTGTATATATATATATGATGCATGCTGAACGTTGACTGTCTTGCTTGCGATGCACTTGTGGAACTTTCTTTACTATGAGGACAACGTCGTCCAAAAGAAAGAGCTGCGAACATATATTGGAGTATTAATTATGGGAATGGACAACGCTGATTCAGGCAATAATCGCATACCTGTAGCTTAGTCCTTTACTCTAGCTGTAATACCAACATACACTGCAAGCAAACAGTAAGTTGATGTACACGCAAGCGGTCATAAACATCTTTAAACACCATACAATTAATCGCCGTTTTTCTCTCTATCTTTCTCATATCCAGCTAAGCAGATGTACAGACACATGCACACGTAAAGGAATGTAAGCCGCAATATAATACACCCGCCCAGTTCTTTTCAAACCTCGACGCATGGTTCCATCACGATCAATTCATTCAAACGCCGCCATATCAGTTCGCCATTCGTCTGCACTCCAGCCTATAGCTAAGCAAGTGTAAAGCAACATTTAAAAGAATGCAAGCTATAATGTACTTTACACCTTCATTTCCTTCAAATACCTACACGGGGCTCCACCTTGCACATTTCAGCAACCAAGCGCGAGAAGGGGAGCTCGGCGAGCTCCATAGCCAGTGGAATTGCATGAGTAGGAACTGGTTCTAAACCAACAAATTCAGCGATAGAAACCTCTTAGGCCTATAGAGGAGAATTTCCGTAACCGACTTCATCGTGGACATGGCTAACACACTCCAGTATAAAATGAGTCAGAACTGGTTTTATTCTGCCATATCCAGTTCTGGTAGCATCTGAGGCCTCCAAAATAGCTTTTTTGTTCTATTTTTTCTCTGCAGGTTTGTTGGGTTATTTCTCGGTTTGTTAAACCATAGGAAGAAGTCCAAGTATGTGGGGAGATCGTTCAGAATTTGGTGCTAACTGCTTATGTGTACCACATATCAGCATAACACCAACAGCGTGTTTTGAAATCAAATGGAAGGAAAACCTAAGTGCCATACATAATCCCTGGAAATCGATGAGCTGGCGGCGGTAACAGAACAAGTAGGTACAAATACCAAGATCAGACATCTCGAAGATGGCAAAATCACCTTCTTGACCCCAAGGAACGCGTGGTAATGACCATCATGGTTCACAGCCGAAGATTCCTGAATAACATTAACTTCTCTGAAGTAATAAAGGATTAAATGTTCTATCAACTAGTATGAAGCACCTTTTCCGGTTGAGGATCCAGTAGAGGAGATCTCCCTCCATCACACAGGGGTATAGGGTGGATCTTCAAAAGATCTTTCAAAGCAGAGGGAACAAACCAAATGGTGTAAAGCAATAGGGAATAGAGCAAAGGGAGAATCGCTTGCCTGCTAGATAACCGAATCTTTTATATATGTTGTGAGATTCGAGTTGTCGAAATGGATGATCAGCCACTAAATCCCAGAGAAAGAGTAACGAAAGTTTGTGTGGAAGGATGAGATGGGAGATGCTGCGGTGATGGATGGATGGATTTCCTGGTGGAATTTGCTCAAGTACTGGGGTTAAAGCCAGCTTTGGCTTAGAACTTGCAGGTTCGGAAGATACCGAAGCCCCAAAGCCATTTTTTACGCCCACGTGAAGTAGCGCTAGTACCACCTGAAGGCTCGAACCTCACGACACATGCAAGCAAGTGAGTTTATGAGACATCACCGGAGAGGCAGAGCTGATGCTGACTGAATTCGAGGGCTTCACTGACAGGACAGACTTAGAGACAGCGTTCCAAAGCCCCGAAATTCTACTTGCGAGGGAGTCAATGCGTATGTGAGCGCACAATGACTACTGACAACGGTGATCTTATTATTAGAGTCTGAATGTTCACCCATATCTCGCAGAGATTCACTCAAGACATCCGTTATTGACGGAAGGTCTTTACCTCTCGATGGTTTCTACTCATCCGTCCTCCCAAATCTAGAAGAGAAAGAGCTAACTTAAACTTTGTCGAACTGAGCTCTAACAATAGAAACCCCCCGGAACCGGAGAATATTCTATTCACTGCGGTGCCTCCATGGGGTCGGTCTCCCATAAGCGCGAGGACACCAGCCGAATTTAAATGCCATAGAAAACCTAAACCTAAGTGTCCCAACTGTTCTCACGGAATTTTTCGCCTCGCTACGGCATAACCACGAAACAAAGAGGGTTCAAAGATTATAATGGTACGTCTTGAATGTTTCCGGGTATCTGCATTTTCAAAGTTCAAAATTTGACGTGTTTTGCGAAGTTACGAATGCTCAAAGCTTAGGATGCGGCCCAGTGTTTATAATCCAACACTTATCTTTCAAAAACTCCCAGATGTAGGATGGTTAGAACGGTTAGATTCGTACGGGAAACCGTCCAGCGACAGCAGAGGTGGCTAGGAAGAAATAGTGAATCCTCAGAAGATATGGATGCGTATAATAATGAACCCTATAATTAATATGCCTTGAATTCAGAGGAATATAACAAAGATCCAGTATCGAGTTGAAGAAGCCTTAATTGATCAAGCAACTATTTGAAACTCGATTTGAAAACGCATACATGAGAAACAAAAGGTTTTAGTTACAGTACAGAGCCATATAAGCCATATGCCATCCCGGATCATACGCACCCAAAATACAGCCAATGATAATCACTTATAAGTAACCTTCCAACCAAAATAAACCTCACCGCCTAAAATACCAAAGTTGGCGCGGTTATTTCTCACGCCCCAAAGTCTGAAGCGCTTCAATCTTCCCACCATCCAAGTACTCAACACACCTGAGCTGAGGCCCCACAAGCATCTCCGCCTTAATTCCCCCAAACTCCGCCTCCATTCCACGCCCCCACCACATCAACACAGCCGCCGTTAATTCCACTTTATCGAGGCCAACATACCGCTCGTAACCATCCCTCACAAACCACGCAAACCCCTCACCTCTATCGACCCACGAAAACTCATCCATAGTTTTGGCGCCAAACATAGCCAAGAGCATCTCGTCCGTAATGTAATGCACGGACACCAGCTTGTAGAAGTATTCGAATCTGCTCAGAGCCGTGGTAAGGCGCGGGACAAGTCCTGAAGGTGAATTCTCCCAGCGGAATTCTTGAATACATGCGCGCTGGCCGAAGGCGGAGATATTTGCAATCGAAGTCTCGATTACGCGTGTGTAGGTGTCGAGGTCGCCAACGCAGTAGGCGCTCGGGTTGATAGAGATGACATGTACCTCCCGGGGCGTCGCGAGGTAGGTGATGAACGTGCCGTCATTGTAGCGATCGCGTGGCCGCGGAGCAGGAGTCTCGCCAGCCCCGGGAGCCGCAGTAGTTGTGGAAGGACCCGTGGGGGGAGGAGCGTGCGAGGGAGCTGAGGGTGGCTCCACACAAGAAGGGGTGGCGTCATTGGCGTCGCGTCGTTGAAAGGCCTTCGGTTTCTTGTAGGGTGGAGGTTTGGGGATGTCAGGGATTTCCAAGGCAATCTTGGTGCTGCCCTTGATTCGTTTTCTGTTGGTGGCAGTACTAAGAGCAAAACGGACCTGCTTCTTCTGTTTCTTGTGGTAGTTAGAACAGTAGTAGAATGGGGGGTTACTAAGACACGTTTGGGAGGCCTGGAGTAATACCATTTGGGCAGCCGGCGTCATGATGGGTGATAGATGAGGAGCTTTCGATAGAGGACAAAGAGAGGACAAAGGGAAGGGGAGGGGGGAGAAGTTGCGAGAGCTGTACAATTGAAATCCAGTTCCAAGCATTTTGAACCCTGAATATCATTGTAAATGAAGAAAACAGTAAGAACCTTTCTCCAAAATGAGTTTAATGAAAGTTGAGGGAAGTGCTCGCGGCGGGGGTACAAACTTGAGTAAATACCAAAGACGGTATAAGCTCCAGGCATAGGCATGCAAAGAAATCTGTAAAACGAAAAGAGAAAGCAACCACCTTCGTTTGACGAAGGAAACAAAGAAACATCTGCAGCAAGTTGAGCATGAGCTCAAAGAGAACCGTGCCGCCGTAGCTTTGTACAGCCGTTCCACTGCAGCAACGCAGCTCCCGGGCTTCCGCTACACTAACAGATATAATGCTTGAGCTGCTTTTCATGTTGGCGTTTTGTGCTTCTGACGTATGGCTCAACCTCGCTTAGCTCTTGGTCCATAATAAATCTCCCAAAGACGTATCGTTCTTACATGCTGGCCTGTTCATACCGCCGTGATCTTTCAATATTCCTTGACACTCTTGAAACCAATTTCTTGCCCCCACATATACTCATATACCAGCCGCTTCTTTTCACCTCTAGCAAGCGCGAGCTTGCGAGCGAAACATTTTGAAAACGAGAGCAACCCCTAACAGCAATTTGTACATTACAATATCCATAAATCGTTTCTATCTAGGAATCCTCTTACTAAATGACCACCCACTGGAAAGAATTGCTAGTGTATACTCCCCAAAAATTAATCTGGCTCTTCCAGACCCCCGTGAAACACCGTGCAGTAAGTATTGACTCCGTCTCCTATTTCCTCCGTCCATTGTGGGATTAAATTGACGGAATTTGCTTGAACAGGGGCTAGCTACTGACGTTAATCCCAGAAGAAGACTTTCGGCGGGTTCGGAACTTATCGTCGAGATTACAGGATTTTTGTGTATCCACGCAATGGTAATGGAAAGTTCATGGCATTGTTCGTTTGACAACCCAGCTAACGTCAGTCTCAACTATAGATCATTACGTAGCTCCGCAAGGCTGATATTTACATTCGCAACCTACACCAAGGCGACCTCTGAGTACTCATATGAACAGCGTGTGGTCTGCCATATTATGGAGAAACCCAAATTTCAACAGTACAGGAATCTCTGTCATTAATGCATTTGGCTGAGGAGCGGCTATGAGGACATTACTGTCCTTTATTCTCTACTAGGTTAAGACGCATTAGTTGACTAAATCATTATCGGTCCGCGTCACTTCCATTTCAGAGCATGTCGATCGAGGTTGGGATAGAAGGAAATGAGGCTATTCTGGACAATGACGATGTTCTTCTCGGTTTCTCTCACTTCTCCCGGCTATCGCCTTTTGCCGTTCGAAGCAGTAACTCCCTTCAATTGAAAAATTAAGCTGAGCTTCGTCCTCAGTTTCAATTATTCAACCTGAAGAAAGACGATTGTCGGGGCGTGCTACCTCCCCACTCGAGCGAAGGCCAAACAAAAATGTCCCGAATATGAAGGGACGAGCCGTGTGCGTGTATAGACGTAAGGTACAGAGAGATGAGAAGGAGAAAGACTCGAAATATATACCGGTGCCTTACCATCAGCCCTGATTACAGTGAGCTTGTATCAGGATCAGGTCTGTACCAGTCTCAGATCTTATACATGTATCATCAAATGTCTCTGGATCAACTGCAATCAACAATGTACGATCTTTCAGCAACGTCCATCTCCATGTGAAGTTTCTTTGACGATACGTTGGGATTGTTTCGTTATTATGATGTACTCTTTACAAGCTCTTGTACGGTATGAACTAATGGTGATGAATTGATGGAGGCTTATTAACAGCTCCTCCAAGAGGGGCCCCGAGAATCACGCTAGTAGAAAGAGTCACATCCAGTACTTGAGGCTCGGACGGGTGTTATCCAGACATTCAGCGGCTTAACGGTGGGCAGCAAAAGTAATCACCAGCATCTCATGAAGTATTATTTCGGTCTCACTTCGGCTATTCGACCTGGATAACCAGTGTTCCTAAGCGGCCCGGCCGCAATATCTGAAGCCTGCCTTGGCGGCGACTAGGCTCGGCTTCATGCAGACTGGCCGGGCCTGGCCGCTTAGGAGCACTGTGGATAACAAGAGTATTAAGATGCGTATTACATGCTCTTAAAGTATCGCTGTTCCAGCCGAGGATCCTACTCCTTCCCACTTCTTGGTAAGGATGTTGAGGCATCATCACGATTTTTCAACCGCCTTTAAAGCTCCTATAACACAAAGTTTTTTTCAAGCATCATGCTTCTGATGTCAAAGTAGACACAGCCTATCAGGTCCTAAAACGATGGCGTGGAACGAACTTGTACGTTTGAAACACCCATTGAAGGTTAGGTTGTTTTCTAACGCATACAGATCAAGGACCTCAATATACTGCCTCTCTGGACATTGAAAAAAACGTGCAGTGCAAAGAACAGAGATCAAGAGGTTCAGCAGTTGATTGCCCGCAACCGTTTCCTTGGTTAAGATTTAGTTTTTTAAACTAAAATTATACCTTTTCTGGAGAGGATACACCAGCGGTATTCCAAGAGCATTGGCTGTAATACTACCCTTGCATCAAATATTACTCCTATCTAATTTGTGGGCCAAGAAGCTCACATCGAAAAAGCAGAGAAAGCCCGGAGAGCTATGGGCTTCTTACAAGAAGCCTACAAACACGTAGATATTTCGAACCTTGGTCGTGGCTTAGCTGGTGCAATTGGCGGCGATACAACCATGAGACCGTATTAATAATTGTAAGTCTTTGCTACTTTCCCCAGGTCCTTTGATTGGCCTGGCTAATAATTGATGGCTTCCAGTCTGGGTATTGTTCCCTCTCTTGCAACAGCAGCATCTGATGGTCCGGAGCCGATCGAAGATTTGATCAAAATTCTAATATCAATATCCCAGTTTCTTGATTCTTTTTGCCCATCTCTTCAACAGAGGAGAATAGGGTTGCCTGTATTACACTAGAGGGAGATGAATTCCTACAGTGGTGTTACGTCCATGCAAGTAAGCATAGCCTAAAAGTGACTGTTACGTAAGAGTCACCTACACCCCGCTGATTAGAGTTTGTACAGAATAGTTGTACGTGTCTACAGACCACTAAGCCGGACCTGTATGGGTACAATTCTTAACGACGAAATTCATCCGAAACTACTGCCTACTTTAAAATGGTTGTGTACATGTTCGGAAGAATAGAGCCTTGAATGTTCCAACAAATTTCGGGAGTGCGAAGGTATTGTTTAATTCTTGCTTTTCACTATTATTTTACAAATGGGGAGGCGGGGCACGTCATGAACATCGAGAAACTAGCACCCCCGCCCAATACATTGGCCATATCCAAATGGTTTGTACGCTTACCAGAAAAACTGCATAATTTGAGGTGTGCTAACTCTTGAAAGTGGATGCACAGAAGTACTACTTAGATGTAGGAGGGACGATCTTTTCTGCATTGCATACGAGGCGATCGCTCCTGAACTCAAACTCACAAATCAATCCCTCTCCGTTCCAAGGAACCACCAGGTTACATTGTCGCCCAAGATGGGTCATCCGATGGAACCACGGTTGGTGCACGTGAGGGGCAAAGCAGGAGGTCGGTCCTAAGACTAGGAGATTTCCTGCTTCAAAGCCCACAGATAAACCCACCGCCCTTTCCAGCCGTCGTACCGGTTGCCTCGTAGCCCACGATGGCGACATCCAACGAAGCGCTTGTCGGTGAGAGGTTGAACTTGAGGATGATCGGTTGGTCTTAGGCGATCCCCTGTACTCCAGCCCGCGGACCAATTCATTGCGTTTCCAACCATCGTACCAGCTATCTCTAGCCCAAGATGGCCATATCCTGTGGAACCGCTTGTAGGTGAGGAGTTGAATATGAGGTCACCGTTCAGGTTTAAGTGTTGGGAAAAAGACTGATGGTGTCGATGATTGTGCTTCGAAAGTCAAACTGAGGGGTATACGGAGATAGGGGTTTGCAAGAACTGGGAGGTGTAAGGGACTGGAGAGACGATTCAGTCTCGAAAGATAGCGTTCTGTTTAGAAAAACCCGAGTCCTGTAGAGTGGGTGCGTGATTATCGAGAGATGAACAAGAGGGTAAAAAGGCAAGAAAGAACAGCTCTAGGTGGGAGTATGTCTTGTGATTCTTCTTTCTACTTTTGTTTCTTCGGGTTAGGTAGGTGGTACTATGTTCCATACATATCCGTATATTCAAATTCATTCTTCCACTCTCATTATCTTAGCTGCTTTCGTGCCTAGACCTTTTGCCTCGCTTGCTTCACCGCAAGTGAAGTCGAAAAGTCTAATATATGTATACGAGAGCTGTTACACCTTCCAGATCACTTTTTCGTAGCTCCAAGGCTAAAAACTGAGTGATGTTCCATGACCTCGGACATCTCATGCGTATGCTGGCTTACAACCGCTATTGAAACCTCACATGATCGGTACTTCTAAGCTGCCCAGGCTCGTAATTAATCTACTCGGGGCGTACAAACCTTGTTCCTCGTGTAGGATTGGTCGGGCCGAGCTGCTGACGTTGTGTAACGTCACAACACCGTATTTGCCACCGGGTGCGCAGGTACAAAAAAGCAACAAATTAGAAATACCCAGGAGCTATCGTGTAGTCGCGTGGTTGTTGCATTGTCTCAAGGATTGGTACTGAAATTGAATACGAGATTTTCGGAAGTGCTAGGGACCAAACTCCCTTTCCAGCTAACGTTATTCTACATAAACCCCGAGAGATCGCCATTGTCTTCCATCGTCACCCTTCTCACTGCACCCCAATCCAGTCTTTCGTTAAAACAATGCAGCTCACCCAGCTCTCCGCACTCCTCTTCCTACTTCCCCTAACCCTTGCCGCGGCAGCGCCAAAATGCCTCGTCATCCTCCCCCTGATCTACACCCTCGACTACCCCTTCACCCTGGTTGTTCAAAACAACACGCGCGGGGACATCCACAACCATGCGGTCAACTACATCCCCCTCGGCACTCCCGGGGAGTACCGTTCCGTGATTGCCCCGCTCGGTACCCCGCACAAGCTTAACCTCACCGATTCACTCCTGACCTTCTCGGGGGAAAAGTTCACGGCGTATCTGCGGGTGCCGATAAAGACAGTGTATAGACAGGTGACATTTGTGACCAGCCCTAATGATGCGTTAGAGGTTGTGGCGACGTATGGATGCGATGAGAAAGGACGGCAACAGGTGGAACTGAGTCCGTATGTGGACGAATGGCCGGCGTTGAGTATGTATAAGTGCTGAGGGAGGAGAAGAGAGCGTCGACTGATGAGAATAGGTTTCTGTGTGGCAAAGGACTTTTTTAATGGTGAACTCGGACTGTATGTCAAGGAGAGCGAGGATAATGGTAAGAATACCCGACGATAGGATGGTAGATGAGTGCTGACGTGGAAGCAGTGCCTACTTGTGTCGAGGTTAAGGTTGCGGTTAGGAGGGCGTAATCTAGATACCCGAGAAGTAGAGACATGAGTGAGGAAGGTGGACGGTGAAGAGAGTTGATATGGGGGGCGGCTTGATCGACTGAAGCTGTTGCTATTGTTCCTAGCAACGTAGTATGTAGTTATTTTTGACGAAGGGCTGTCTATTGGGTCAGTGTTGCGTTAATCTGGCGCTGTGAAATATGAAGGGTGCTCTTACTTTGTCCGGGACTTGTGATAAGCAATGGGCTAACAGCGAGATCTCGATATAATCTAATCTTATCGAAGCCATCTAATCAGACAAGGATGTCCGGAGACTTAAAAATCCGGAGAGTAGCATAATCGAATTTTTTACCGTAGTATGTCCAGCTTTCTGTTGACGGAAATACTGGGCTTCTGCCTAAGATCATCGACGGATATCATGTGATTGCTTGGCTATTACGTGGGTTGCTATTTATAGTATAGTATACTAGACATCGTGTCTTTTAGTTTTCTCCTTTTCTCTTCTCTTTAGAACTTAGACGGTTGACGAGTTTTCCACGCCCACCACAACGCGTGCGTGTCAACACTTTCATCTTCACATTATTAATATCTTCTAATACAACTATTGCCTTAGGTCTCCTTTGTAAAACACGATGCCTTAAGAGTTTATTATCCATGACACCCTTAAGCGTGTCAGCCTGACATTTCCTAAACAAAACGTTACAGTCAACGGAATGGTTACGGACTCAGCCAGTGCCTTCACTAGAGTCGGTAATACAGTCAGCCGAGAGCACCTCTTGCCTGAAACTCTCTCCTGCTAGTACCCTGAAGTAAATTAAGAGCAATTTTTTTGGTAACACTAAAAGGCCGTTTGACTTTTCTCATGCTCAGCCTCCTGTGGCTAAGCACAAAACCGTTTGACATTTCTAGTTCAATAAAAAACATCCTATGATCTCATCAGAATCAGTACCCATTCAAATAGCGGAAGGAGATACACTATAACTCGTTATCCGTACACATTTCCAGCTCGCCTAGCGTTTCGTTAGAGTCTAAATTAGTGATTTCCATTTTTCTCAAATGCTCCGTGTACAACGTGATCATTTTGGTCAGATATGGCAGACATACGGCAAGCTTCTTTTCTTTGGTGTTTGTTTTATTGCCCCTACTACTCATTTTCTTCAAGAGCTGTTGGCCGATGGGATCTGTGGTCGATTTCTATCTTCTGAGGCGTGTGGCTCGGCGAGTCAGACGTAGGACTTTGTCCTTCTCCGTTTGGCTTAGTTTAAGGTAGTTTAGAATTTTAAGGGACTACGTTTAAGAAAAAGGGTCCCACGAGAAAAGAACCCATGAACGAAACCACTATAGCAGGTCATTCAATTGGGACAGCTCAGTACCTCAGAATACCACTACCCTTGAAAACCAGCATTAATATTAATACTATCAATTATAAAAGCAAGGCATCGATCATACACCAGCGTCTATGACTCCATCTTGAACCTGGCGGGGTCGAAGCTCGCATCCAACTCCTCCTCTTTCAACTAACTAGGTTTCGTCAATATTTTCGAGCGCTAATTCGAAATGACAAGCTTCCACTTTGTGATGTGTCCGAGCCCCTTGTCTGAACTGAACTGCGTCGGAGTGCAGGTAGGCGACGATCTTTGCATGCAGCTACGGTGAAGTTGAGGAACTCCAGAATTTGGAATTGGTAGGGAGTGGAAAAGTGCAGTGGCGCGGAGATAGCAACCTGGTTCTATCAGCATTATCCGTTGTGCAATTCGGAATACTCTAACCAGGGTCGCGTCCTAGGCGAGACGTCCTGGGACCAGGAGGATGATACCTTACACCCAGTACACCTAGGCTCCCCTGTATTCTCTCTCCCATTCACCGACGAGCCAGCGTCACCAGCTCCCTCGGTTCTGTTTCCCTACTGGTACTGTGGCAGAGTGGCGGATAATCCTTGGGATGTCGTCCTCGGCTAAGGAAAAGTAGCGAGCTTAGGTAAGAGATAAGGTTCCGATACTTGAATTAATTCGCCTTGCACAGTAGGGTTATAGGGTTGTCCGGAGTTTCGCCTTTCTTCGTCCGATAATGGGAGCCAGTAAGCGAAGACTCTCAAGCTAGTTGTAGTGGTGGTGGTGGCTGTGATCGTCGCCTTGATATCAAGACATTTGATGACTTCACTTGAAGTATGTACTGATGTAGGATCAAGTTGCGAGATGCATGCAAGACCTCTCTCACGACCAAGTCCGCTCTTCCATGTCAAGCCCGGTTCCATCGCACGCGTCATATGATACGTGGGAGGAAGACCTTTAGCCCACCATGTACATGTATCAATGATGTAAGGGTAATGTGTGAATCCGGTTTCATCATTGCCAATGACCTCAACCACAGTGAGAGTGTGTGCGCTGAGTCCGAGACCCAGTACTTTCACGGGTCTATGAGGCCTACATTAATGGTTACTTCTCCATTTTCAGAAGGAACGTAACAGAACTCCAATGACGTCTTCCAGATTGCACCGGCCCATAGAAGTGGAGGTAGTCCGGTTCTGGGGACGGAAATGGGTTCGGTGGTGCATGGAGAGTAGAGAGGATATTTTCCCTGCGGAGTAGAAGAGCCGCTGTAGCCAGGAGTCTCCTACGCGTGTTTATGCCGATGTAGGTCTCTTCCCTGAAGGACGGAATAGACGTTGAGGTTCTGGGGCAGTGCTTGGATAGTACGAAGATGGTTTTGTTGTTTTAATCATACTATATTCACTCTATCTAGAGCATGGCAGTCCCTGCTTCCCCTCGCCGTTTGGATGGCCCAGTTAGGTGTAGGTGGGGGAGATCCCATTCCTTTACCCTTCTTCCCTAGTACTTAGACGGTTGGTTGAAGGAGAGGTATCGTGATTGTGGGCGAGCCTGTAACACTGCATTGGAGGGAAGATTAAGACGTCGGAAGTGGCAGTCTCTGCTTGCTTGAAGGTCGTAGGTAAGGAAATGCAAATCGGGTGTGGTTGAGGCGGTGTGTGTACGGAGGAGGTGATGTGTGTATTGAGTGGGGTTAGGACGGTAGAGGTCGATGGAAGTACAAGAGAACTAAAGCCAAGCTTCAGCTTAATGTTTGAAGATGTAAAAAAGAACTGAGTCGCGGCGCAGAGGATGTGAAGGCGTGTTGCTGGGTTAAACGTTAAAGTGTTAATATGACGGTTAAGGTTTGTGTATTGTGCATATGAAAGCAACTCGTCCGCAACCACTAACTTCACCCGCTACTAGTAATCAAGACTGCTATTAACGTTAATAAAATCTGTCATTCTCGAAACGAAACGAATGACATCGACCCGTACATTGCCCCTGTGTTTTTCGAAACGTGATGCGCCAAGTGCAAGAGTCATCTTGATCAAACCTATACGAAAGGTGACAAAACCACTGTGCTGGGGATTCCCCCATGATCACCCACAACCAAGTGGAACTGATTTTCCGTCCGTATATACAACTCCCTACTCCATATAAACTCTTCTCGAAAGTACTAGCTTGTTTGTGCCAATTAGTGCTTCAGTCCACAGAAATTCTCACTACCATGACTAATGAGTCCGCTAGTTTAAATAGGGATGCCTCCGATCTACCAGCCGTCAAATAGCACCCAGAACAGCCACTTACATATCACGTGGGCATAGTATAGTGGTCAGTACAAAGCTTTGTGGCAGCTTAGACCCCGGTTCGATTCCGGGTGCCCACATTTGATAATTCTTTTTGTTTTCCGAGAATTCGATGCTCTTCTGTGGGTGAAGTGTGATTTTAGGATGCTGTGAATGTCTCAACAGTATGAGGAGGGAGCTCGGAACTAGTTTAGATGTCTCTACCTCAGAGTTTTCATGGAAGACGATATCCCTAAAGCCTATCCCATAACTGCTGGCTGGATCATTTTTCCTATAGAACGAGATGTTCCGGGGTACCTTCGAGCCTCCCTGGAGTTTTGTGAGTTCCAAGAACTAGTGGCCGCAATTGCAACTCTCGGAATGTACTCCCATGCGTAGGGGAAGTTGCTTGCCTCCAGCCGTAACGATTGTAACTCCCACCTACGAGAGTACAGCTGACACGTGAACACACATTTCCGAGTGACAGATTCCTATCCGTTCCCACGTGCCAGTTTTCCAAATGGCATAGACCACAAAGTCGAATTCAAAGGTGAATCCGAGAAACAAAACACCCACATCCCCCACACCTTCCATCCATCACATAACTTCCCCAAAGCCAACTCTGGCGCTCTTTTACCATCACATTACTTCCTTAACGCCAACTCTGGCATTCTTTTACCAGCGGTTCCTTCGACAGGCCAGCACTTCTCACGTACTTTTATTTAGAAGCGACGGGAGCACGGGCCAGCTGCCAAATCAATCCCAGCTTGCATTTTGTGCGAAGTCGAGCAACTTCACCTCTTACCCAGGCCTCAGTCAGGGCGGAAACTTCGACTTGTCTTCCACTAAAGCCACCAGATACTTAGATCCGTTGCACCGTGCACTTATAGTCAGAGTCGACTTCTATCTGCCCCACCGGCGCCACCCGAGACGCCGGTATCCTAGCACCTTGTACTATAGTCGCGGCCGAGGCTCCGACTCAAGTTCCATTTCCTCTACTGGAGCCACTCGAGACGTCGGCCCTCTTGCACCGTCCATCAACATGGACAGGGGCGAAGGCGACTTCAATTTGGAGATCACAGCAATCAAAACCACTAGAGCTGCAACAAAGTCGGTGGTACGAGATCTGGCGGAGAGGGCACCTGCCTTAGGCAGGTGCTGTACTCTGTTAGGGGCTCTAATCTGATGTGGTGGATATAATGGGATTATGATCCCAATAATGATGAAATGCTTGGTTTTTGGTGACTCTCGATCTAAACTAGCTAAAACCCTCTTCATTACCCTTCGTTTTGCTCATCGTAGGTATTCCAATGATCTATTTACGTTTTGTTTCTGATTTTCTGTAGTTGCGACGAAGCATGACTACCAACGCAGATCTATGCTACATCGTTATCTCTAGCAACTAGCTTGATGTGGGACATGGAAAACGGAGAATCAGAATTGTGAGTGATCACTGCGACTTCCTTTCTCGCTTCCAGAACAAATCTGATCCGAGCGGTGGTCTTCTAGCACCTCCTTCTCATTGCCGCCCGCTCTGCCTTCGAAGATCGGATGTTCTACTGGGACCACTGATCAAGATGTCAGAAGGTTAATTCATTCAAGTTCCCCCTTGATGCAACTTCCGGTCAGCGCCGAGCATTGCGGGGTTTCCCCTTGCTATCTTACGTATAACACCATTTGTCAATTTGATCACGATGTACCTTAAGGAACGGACAAGAAAATGATGTGTGTTGAAATTGATCCGTGTGCGTTTGTTTAACAAAATCATCGCCATCTCTACTCTGTATATTAAACTCACAATAGACAAGTGAGCAACCCCAACTTCGCTGTACTGTACAATTAGTTGCTAACCTCAGAAGTTAAATATTCCCGGAAACTATGTTAGGTGATGCCGTACCGTTTTCACGCGGTCTTCAGAAACGTTAAGCATTACTACAGCTTATCAGAGTCAACGAGCTTTCTTCAATTATCAACGCAAAAACAATATGGTGTCACTTTCTTATAGATAAAGCGCCGAAAGTGTATTAGAATTTCTCATGCTTTATAACTTTTCTTGCGTGCTGTGAGCTAACTATGTCGAGAGCAGGAAACGTTCAAGGCTTCACTTCCACAACTCCAGTTTACGACAAGTGGACTGGCCGAAAGTGGATTATTAACGCGTCCCAGAGTCACGTCGAAATTTCTACATCAGAAATCCACCACTCGATCGACAGGAAATTCGCAAACCCAACCACGCTGGCGAGATGGCCGCCAATTGCGAATAACACCCGCTGGTGGCCTTGAAAGGTCGGGACTTAACCGATATTCAATCCACAATTTACATGATCTATTGCTCGGAACTTCTCGTAATTGTGTCCTGATTGCTGGAATTTCCTTCACTGTGGTGGGTGATCAACAACCCCAGCTTCCAGGCGTATATCAAGCTTTTGGGCTAGAAAAGTCTAGGGATGCCCGAAAAGTTTACGAGCCTTACGATAGCGCTACTAGGGGTAGGATTGAGGTGGCACAATAAAGTGCTCACGAAAAAGGCCACAATTATTACCAAGCTTGAGTTGTTTCCGAGGTTGGGTTGATTATATGGCACCACCTTTCTCGGCGTTCTAGACATCGAAACCGAACCAACCGTGCGTTCCCCAATGCTTCACCTCACCTACACTGCTAAGCTACCAGATATAACGATTCGAAGAATCATCGACGTCATAACCGTCACCAACCTGCAATCTCTTGTGGCCCTCACTGATTTCATTATTCGAACTTCACTACAAAATAGATATCGTTCACCCTGAATGGCTTTGGTTAAGGAGGGGCACCATAACTGTCATCCAGATATGCTGTAGGGGCCTAGGGATAAAGGAATTATGTATACGTTGTTGTTTGGGTCTTTGGGTTTCGCCGGGAATGCTATGCCGTCAACCCGTAACAGGATATAGAGGTTCAGAAGTTCCAGGAATTTGGAACATCGAAATGAACGGTCTTCGTGGCAATCTTTCTCTCTACACTGAAACGCTTTCTCACTCTACGGACCTGAGAAGGGTATTCAGATGCATAAAGCTCAATTTGCGAAGCAAGTTCTTCTCCTATCTCGATCAGGAATGTTGACTAAGGGATTTAGCCCGAAGGCTACCGGTACTAAGGCGGGCACTAACTTTAGCCCACAGGCCATTGAGACTAAGGCATGCACAAGACTTAGCGGGCTTGGTACGGAGCTATCTCCCCGCCAGCCTCGGGCTTGGTGCGGTGCCTATCTCCCTGCGAGCCTCGGGCCTGATTAGTGCTTTTCTCTTTGTGATTCGCTCTTAGTGCTTGAGATGATTTCTTTCCTTATATATGTCTATCTTCTTCTCTCTCTGTACGATAGACAGTTCAATCATCATCTTTCTCTCCCTGCTCTGATTGTCTCATCAAGGAAGCCCGCATCTTCAATGATTGCCAGAATTAATACTTCGAGACGTCATGCAACTCAAATCCCAGGACTCCCGTCGATGATCTCGGGCGAAAGCCCCGTATTTCCGTCAACATTGCCCACCTTGACTATGTCTGTACTGATACCATCAACCGGTCTATGATCGCCAGGCTGTAGATGAAGAATGTTTATCTGAGTCGCGTCAAGTGATCACTGCGTTACGCCGAGCACTGGCGGTCACAACTGCTTATTTAATCCACTACCACATTGTTCGTTCAGACCTCCAGAACATTATCATTCTTGCCTACCGACTGCCTCATCCTTTCCACTGCCCACCCTAGTTATTCAGACTACACAGCCGCCGGCGGCTGGGTAACGCTGAAGATGGACGTGAATGCTCGATAGGCAGGGTTGAGGCTTAGAATGGAGAGTTCATTGGAGAATTAGGGGATAAAATATCAGTGATCCGGAAGTGGATAATGGTGTAATGGCATCAAGGACAGGATGCGAATGATTACTGTGTATGACTTTATTATGTACTGACGTGATGGGGAGCTGTCTTTAAGAACCCTTCTGAGGGCAATAAACAATCATCATCATCGAGAAACACAATAAATGGTGGACGGAGCGTTTTATTGAGGGGAGTCTGGTTGAGCATTTATCGTTTCCTGGTGGTATTGTCTGGCCATTGGGCGACGCCCGAGGATATTCCAGGTGATAAAAAAAAAATAGCAACAGCCAGCTGATACGAGCTGCAAACGGAACGTCTTATTTAGGATTTGTCTGTTGTTTATGATTGTTATTTTACAGCTTTATGTACTTAAATTGATCGCGTATATCCATACTATACCAACAGATGCATGTGAAGCTTCGAATGAGGTTCGGAATGATAGATTTTTGTTTTCTGTCTAGGCTAAATGATCAACTTTCGTAATCGGACAACGATAAAAATGACTTCAACTAACGAGGAGGAGCTAGTAGGAAGTCCAACAGCAGAGAAGGCAGAGAGAGCAGAATTCAAGGAGCTGTGAATAAGGTCGTATGAATTTTGTAGGTTATAATTATCAACCAAACCGGCCGCCTGTTGGTCTTTTTTTTTAAAGATCATTCACGGGACGGGTTCACACTTGTCTCGCGCCCATCTTTCCCAATTTGGCATGTTTAGTTACCCGCTCCTACATCTCTTAATAACCTTCACTTCTTGGCAGGGTAGCAGCCCAGCGAAGCGATTAGGGCTGAGGGTTACTTCGCCTAGGTTCACGCTGCATAGTGCTTTTACTCTCTCTAATTATCGAGTCCTTGCAAGTCTAGCTAGAACAAGATTACATTTCAGAAATCTCAAAAGTCACTTTCTTTGTTCGTACCGATATAGTAAATATTAAATAGCAGAGTCGTCTCTTGGGTACATTTAATTTGCGCAACTGCTACTGAGGAGATGAATTTGCTGTATTAAATAAATCGTGGTGATTTGGAGGAAAAAGGAAGCAGATCTACGAAGGAACGATATATATTTAGACGGCGAAATAATGGGTGGGTGGGTTGAACATTTCTAAACAAGCGAGCAGTTACATCGGAGCGTATCTCTTTTCGCGTCCGAAGCTCGCTCCACTCTTCCCCTCCTTTCAGTCACTACCATCTCTCGCACCACCATCTATATCCTATCGTCTGTAGGCCACCCCTCTACAGATTAGCAGACTAGTCAGATACAGACCATCATATCTATCCCGGCCTCTGCATGGGCTAGCCTAGATCGATTCTAAAGAAGCCGAACAGTCTAGCCCGAGTCTAGCCCGAGTCTACTTTTAGCAAGCCTGGTCCGACTCAGACGAGGGTTAGATCTGGCGGGATTGATAATTTTATAACACTGCCGCAAGTCCTGCAAGGCCTGCAAGCGAACCGTCGAGACGTCGTTATTAAATTGTCATGGTTTGTGTCCCTTAATCAACGATTTCTGTCTGTGCAGACGATTTCTGACCACTACAGATATTACCCCCATTATTATCCTTCTCCTGTCTCGAGTTTGCATCCGTTACTGCTGTCTGGCACAGTCTGGGTGACTGCTGTTAGTACCAATCACCTTCCATCGTCTCGAGCTCATATTTACTTAACAAAGACGACTATCACCTAGACCACTCGCATCCAGCGACGCCTACACACACTTGGATGCCCATCATCATAGCGTTAGTCTGCTTCACTATCGTATCAGTAGTCGGGTATCCTCCCTCAGGTACGACTTATCGGTGTGGATCGCCCCAGCCGCCATTCCCGCGACAGTGATATCATCCGCTGCACCGGAACTCCGAGCCAGAACCTAGAAGCCATTAAGCCTTTGACTAGCTCTGGCTGTGGTGGTAGTGCCGTGGAATGTGGCATTCGCCGAAAACATTCTCATACTTCGTGTTCCTTATAATCAATCAAAATCTTCTACTGATGCTAATAATTTTCAACTTTTACAGTCGACATTCCTCGAGCACCTACTTATCCTCGTCATTCTCGCCGACTTTTTCACCGCCGCGCCTGCAAGCACTAATCTTCCTCCTCCTTCCACCGTCCCGTACTAACTTCACCAGGTCGACTACCAAGTAGATGACCCCAAACGCACTTTTGGCTCCCCATAGAAATTATTTTCGTCTGTTTCATGACCTTGTGGCATAGTTGTATGCTGTACGTCTCTAAAATATTACCTGGGTGGTATTCCCATCGCCACGACCACAACTACCTCCTCTAGGCCCTCCCGTTCTATGCCCAGGGTCTGGGAGCTATCAAGCTCTGTGCTGGACTCAGCCGTTATAGATTCAAGGGTGGCAATAGTGCGGGACCTTGCGTCAATGATGAGACGTGGTGGACCCTACTTGGAGACATCAAGGTTGGATTGCGTTATATCCACATCGCCGAAGGATCCCGAAAGAGAGGTACTTGTACCCAAGGGCCTAAAGATCTCTCATGCTAATACAAAGTTGGTTTCTAGGAACTTCTGAATAGCAAGGGGTTTCCTCAATTTCAAGTAGCCTCATCTTCAATTTGACATAGGTCTTACTTCAACTCGATCCGGACCCTTGTGTAATTGAACACGAAACGGAGCTGAGAGACTAAGTATGGAGATGTCAACAAGGGGTCAGGCATAGCTGGTCCTGTCAACTTGCAGTATAGGGGTTTATGCGTAGACTAAAGGTCTACGTTTCTTGTCAGCTATTAGAATTGTCGTATATTTATTTGGATAAACGTTTAGTCTTTTCATGAGGAAGCTGAGCTGGTATTTCTTCACATCAGGAGGAAGCAAAAGCATAAAACCATTTCAGATCAACTGTTCAAGATAGACTCTCATATGTGACAATACATTGCGTCATCAGGCACCTCGGATATACATTAATAATTCGCATATTTAGCTTCCTAACCTGAGGACTTGTGGATTTTACTTCTCCTTAGTCTCACCACAATTGTTGTGTGCGCTGACCTAGACGCTTCTAACTTAAAAACCCTGTATTATGGCTAATGATTCATCATCATACGTGGTTGCCGACCCCCAAGCTTCAACTATTAACTCGTCCCTGGATCCCGTTAAAAGTACAAATTTGTGAACGCCGTTCCCCTAAGAGTACAAGCACCTGGTATGTTTCGTACCGAAAAAAAGCGAGTTCCAAGTTGCAAGCACGCGACCACACCTACATAACATAAAACACGCAAGCAGTTTCACACCGAGCGGAGGCTTCTGTGGGAGGGATATCTGTCTGTCTTAAGTAAAGCATGGTTTCCTAGTGTCTGTGTACGCCTTAAGATTACCAGTTCCTCGCACGTTGTTGTATGCCAACGAAACGAACCAAAAATTTCCATAAAACGTTAGTGGATATGTTTGGAACTTACCGAACGCGAAAAGCTTGCTCGAACTGGAATCAGCGGTACTATATTTAGGTGAAAAGATATATTGGCCACTTAATCGCATTGGCGATGGTGCGTCTCCAATTCCAGCTTCTCAATTTTGAAGATTGAGAGTAAGATATATGCATCTGGTGAATGGTAGCAATCACAGTACCACAACCCGGAATATCTAGTGACAGGTGCCAAAATGAGCTAATTTGTAGCGTAGTGATTGAATCGAGCTAGTGGTTTGCTTGGGTGATAATGAGTAACCGGGTACGAGTGACAAAGGAGATAAAATTGAAATAGCAGAGAATAATTGATGTGCTATAATTGGCTTATAATTGAATTAGTCATAATGAACATGTCGCTGTGGGAATGGCTCTAGAGATGTGAGGGAATTGAACAGTGAGTAAAAGCTTTGTGAATTCGAAGCATGCAACTATAAGAAACCAGCTCCATGAGCTCTATCTCACCCCTGCAACAGAAACAATGGTAAAGGGGCATGTTGCAATGGCCACTCCTATGTGCCCCTTAACCATTCCAAACCCTTCCTCCACCCTTTTTGTGACATTTTTTATGTCGTCTTGGATTTGTTCCTTCTCACATATTCTTCCGCTCTTCCTTTATTCAGTCACTAGTATTGTAAGCTTCTTCAACTTAATCATATCTACTTCTGTTGCAAAAGTACTCATCACCAACGTCCATCTTCTTACACCGTTCCCGATACCCCCAATCAAAGTAGCTTTCGCAGACCTGCTCCCCTCCCCCTCTTGGCTTTAACTTGTAAACCCGCAAACCTTGTGACTTTGGTATCGGAGCAAGGGTAATTTGGACAAACGCACGTGTGAGAAGTGTTCTCGTTGGCAGCTTGCAGTTTTGTACTTGTATGAGGTTCGAGTTGGGTTTGGCGGATGTTGTGCACGTTGAGGATATTATAAGCACTCTGTATCCCTTGCTCTCGACGGCGACTAACTTATGTTGGCAGTAAGCTGCAAGTGGATTCCAGTGTCGAGTGACTCTAGCTCTGTAGGGATTGGTGTTAGGAACAGATCGAATAGTGGTTGACTAGCTGGAGGTTCTCTTTGTGATTTTCCGGGCGAATATCCTGGACTGTAGAGCTTAATGCCACGAAATGAGCATAAAGGAGACACAAACTTACTATTTCCATCAGGTCTAGCCATTGTGTATTTGCGATTAAATGAATTTGTTGCCATTTGCCGTTTTATAATGTTGAATTGCTTGTTTTCAGACTTTCAGATGGTGAATTGTGTGACGGAAAACTTCAACGAAAATGGAAACTAAAAGAGCGTTTATTGTAAAGCTATCGTAGTTGTATGATATCGAAAGAATCGGGCAATTAAACTCTTTCAATGCCGCATATTTAAAGTAGAATGGAATATCTGGTCCGACAGATCCCTCTGCAGCACATTCCGTCTTTAGGATTCCCGGAAGCTTGCAGCAATCTATAATTAGGAGGCTGAAATTACCACATAGTTTTGCGTTCCACCATTTTGTATTCTTGGAGGTTGCTCTATGCTACATGGCGACTGAAATTAGACCTCTAGGGCTTCGGTCTCAATCCCGAGTGGTTTGCGTTCCGCCATTTTGTTCTGTGCGGTAGTTTCTTTCATCGATGGATGACACTTTCAAATGTGCGATTTATGAATTAGACACCGGGGGCTCCCGGTTCTATGGCTGGATAAATCTCGGATGTCTTGCGTTCCGCCATTTTGTCATGTTCAAGTTGGACCCCGGTTTTACTTTCCTCCCAAGGTTGATCATCTTTGTTATAGTTATTACACTCTCAATTTCATTGATTTCAGGATAGAGGGCAGCTGGCGAGGAGAAACCCAAGCAGCCTGGCGAATTTTAATATGCTACAGCATATGAAGGGGTCCTCATGGTACACGGTTCGAGTCTCGCTGTAAATTTTTTCAATTCTTGAGGCGTCGAAACTGTTATAATAGCATCCAAACAGTCTTTTGGCATTATTAAAGACACAGTGCCGGAACTAAGCTAACCGGTCCGAGTGCAGCAAACTCTAATGTACATAGGTTGATACAGCGATCTCTAAGCATGGAGGCGCTTCTCATTAGCAAGTGTACGGAAGGAACTGGAGGGAAAGAGGAACAAACATTGTTGTTATGAATGTCAGAAACGTCCCGATTCGGAGGAGGCTCCATGTCTCTAAGCAGGCGTAGTGCATCTCCGAGTGGCAGTTTATTCCAGCTGGGTAACATGTAGCTCTGCCAACGCCCAACCGTCCGAAAACAGTTGTGCCCATGATAGTGATTGTTGGTTGATTAAATTGGCTGGATATTATCGAGTGTCTATGCGAGCTGTAGTCCGCAAGGCTATCGGGAAGTTATTTGGCATCCGAGCCTATTTCACACCAATTCCATCGTTTCCGCTGATTGAGTTTTTCCACGATAACACCGGAAAGACTGAAAGAAACCCTCCAATTTGCACTAGAGTTTGTTTAAACCAGAATCTCTTTGATTTCCATCCCATTGTAGTGGGAAAATGGTGACCTCGGGCGAGTCCTCTGTATGGTAGAAGTGCTGGAACGACATGCTAACTGGAATGATGTAGCAAAGACTTCTGTAACTGCTCCATTCCAGACTGCAAGTGGTTTATGACTCAAGGGGACAAGATTGGTGCATCTCATATTTCCTCGGGCTTCTAATCTTAGATTGGATGGTGTTGAAAATTTGCTCGACTTCTACTTGTAGTTGGTGATTATAAATGTGAGAGAGAACAGTCAATTCGGGTTTGTCTGTGAATATAGTATTAGAATTAATAGTAATAAACTGTATCACTTCGGAATTTCACTCACAATGCCTGCCTCCCTATTCAATCGATAGATATTCTCCAGATCAGAAGAATGTTTCGTCGACGCGTCTGGTGTTGCAAATATGTTCAACCCTGAACCAGTAGCCGGTGGCTACTTACAAGTGAGAGATAGAACGTTCAATTTGGTTCGTCTGCGAGTATATTATTAGCGTTAGACAGTAATAAACTTTATTGCTGCTAGACTCACTCACGATGCCCCTTCCACTCTCCAATGAGCAGTGATCATTGCCAATCCCGTGGGGCCGACAGTGCGTTGGGAGAATGCTACCAACCTCCCTCATTTTCCGCTGCTTTGATAACTGGCATTAGCCGGAGTTTGTCTACAGATACATATAACCTTTGGTAGGAGGATAATCTAGGATTGATGAAGGATAGGGATCGTTTTCCGTCATTCGCATCTCTGCGTTTTCCCTCTCAACCAAACTCTCTAATGGTCCAGAGTTGTATAGAATAATAAGGTTCCATTCCGCAGTGTCTGGAAAGGTTCATGCCATGCGACGCTCTCTGGCAGGTTTCCTCACTAGTGGGCGATCCGCTGTTACCGAAGTGAAGGATGTCCGATGATGTGGATGAACAATGGGTTGTGGGGCAGTCCCAAAAGCTCGGGACTGTCCTTACAAGCAGCAATATGGGACATATCGTGAGGTATATTCTCTGATATCCCTTCAAGATGGAGATCTATATTGGTCGTCGAGGTACTTGTTAGCGGCTCTAGCACCGATAGCCGAAATCGAAGCAACGGAGATACCATTTCCCGCCATGTACCTGTACAAATAAACTCTTTTTCTTTCCTTTAACGGTATACAAGGGCCAGGCTGCAGGTAAATCGGCCCATGGTTGTCGTCCTATACTAATTAGATATTCGTTCCATTTCCGTGTGATGAAATTTGGTGTCCATAATGGAGTCTGGATAAGAGATAAGTACTAGGATGGCATCCTAAATAAAGGTCTGTCAGCCGTTCTTTTGCTTGTAGTAGGGCAGAGGGAACGCACGGTTGCCTATCACAGAAGTTGATATGATTAGAATTGATTACGTGGTAGAGAAATGTGGGGTCAAAATTGTACTTAAAAGCAGTGTGCGGCGGGTAACTAGGAAGAAACGTGCACTGTGTACCATGCAAACATTTTTCTAGTAGATTTTGACAGTAGACAGTGGGCAACAATGAAACGTGTAGTAGAAGCCAATGAATGGGACAGAGAGCTGGTCAAGGCTCCGCTGAGTTGCGGTGCAAGGAGGCCCGGTATGTTGGGACCCACGAAAGAATGATACGTAACGCGGTAGCAGTGACGTTCTAGAGCAATGGAAGCAGGTTTAGAGGTTTAACGGAAGTTCTAGCAAAGACCCGATGCAACGGAGCTTCGGCTTTTTGATGAGAGGTGCGGACGTTCTGGGCTCAATCCATTTTTTCCAGCTATGTTTTTTGCGTCGTATTCTACGCAACATATTCTATAGCTTGCACATCCAAAGCAGCTAGATAAAACGACACATCTTCATTCCATATTTCCCCAACCATCTCTATCCCACCTTTCTACCCGATCAACATTACTTTATCCAACTATCCAACCACACTTCAACTACAAACACCCACTTCTCAAAGCACCATGCATCACCTCCATATTTCCCTCATATTCCTCCTCGCTGTCCTCATCGGCTGTAACGCGGGCCCCATCATCAAGAGCCCCGTCTCTTTGTTCCTCGAAGACGAACCTGACAGATCTCTTCCGGTCCACAACCAAGATGGCGCGAACTCCACCATGGTCAAGATCAGCTACAAGTGTGAGACTAGTTCTGGCTCCCCCACGTATGACGATGTCAAGGGCGCAGTCATCAAACTCACCCAAAAACCTAAGGACAAGCTGTGCGAACAGCTCAACCCTGGTGGCTCGTTCTGCAAAAAGTTGGTGACTCACAAGGGGGCTGCCATCTCCATATGCGGTGAGTATATATCTTAATTCCTTCAGCCTTCTATTTGAAGCGAACAATTCGTGTCTTCCCTTTCTCCCCTCTTTGTTTTTTTTACTTTACCACCTTCGCTGACATCCAATCATTAATAGGACCTGTTGGCGTTGGTGTCCTCTGTTACCAGGCTGCTAAAGCGTCCGCGGCCGTTCTATTTAGTTGTCCTAAGAAATATGGCAACACGTGGAAAGTCGGGGGCATGCTAAAGTTCTATGATTGGGATGCCAATGGTGACAACTTTAACGTTGTATTCCACAGATCGTAGGGACATGAAAGATGGAATGGTTCCCGGTGTCTAGTTTGGTTCATTCTAGAACTGATTCTGGGGGAGTGTCATAGTCTCTGGGAAACAAGGGTGTTATCAGGGCGGGATTTGTTTCTGAGCTTGGGTAGTTTTTCCATCTTGAATTCATGAGGTTTCATCGCAACGAATGTGTGCGAACTTCTTTAGTGACCATTAGTGTTGTTTCTCACATAGTATTAAGATCTAGTCTTACTTTGTTTATAAAACCATAAATTTCTTTCGATTCATCTTTTTCACCATCAAAGAAGAGCTAAACCTACATCAAACGCTATAATGAAGCTACATCGATGGTTCATCATGATACTAGTAATTGAGTACCCAATGCACGCCACTATTCCTATCCATAATGTAGACACTACCCATTCCTCTGACCCCCAATTCCTATTAAGCTCCTTGATAAAGAAGGTTGTAGGATAATAACCGCTGTGACCTTTTCCCTCGTTAGCAACTAGCTAGTAGAGAGAGATTACAATCGTACAACGACCTACGGGCATTGAAGAAGCATTCAATAGCCCCATAATCAAGCTCCCAGTCGACAACAATAGCCCCAAGAACCCGCAAACGTTTTACCAAGGCCGTTAACATTTCCAAAAATACTGCATAAAAGGACTCACAATCCTAATACCCCACCTTCTGGCGGCGAAAATTTACACAGCACCAAAATATTGTATCACTTTTTCGATTCACTCGAATCAAGATATCGAATACAATCATCATCGAAAGAAACTGAAAGCGTTGGGGCGGAATTGATGCTGTTCAGATTTCAGACTAGAGAAGATATTTGATTAGCGGGTTTTCCAAGATAATTTTTGCAAGTAATTGATGTCTTACTATTGGGTAGATGTTTGAAGCATGTTCGTGCTCGATGTTGTCGCATTTCGTAACTACTTATATACACGAGTCCTCGTGTGCAGCGTCCCCTCGACTTCATCTGAATATGGAATTCCGGGTATTTTTGTTTGTTTGTTATCATTTTGTATTCGGCCGCTTGCGGCCATGACATACATATTCCCCATAATTCTTCCCACTCCAATGAAATTACCAAAGCAAAAACAAAGTAAAATTGTAAGCCCCCTCCACTACCCTCTTCCTTTTCTCGTGCCGAGACTGACAAATTAAAATTTGTGCAATGCCTGGAATAAACCCTTTCCGAATAGGGGGTTTGTAAAAATAGTGAATTCCGAGTACTTGAGACAAAGCCAAGAAGCTAGATGCCACAATCGATTTTTGATACTTAAAAGGGTTAGTGTTGGGTTAAAACTGTGATCTCTTGTATTAACTCCCAATGTCAAAGTTTCATGCGACCAATGCAACAATATCTTTATTCATGTCTTTTATTGTAACACCTTTAGACTCCATTATGAGCAGTCACTCTGAATTTTGTAATGCAGTCAAATGGCATTTGTTTTATACATCCGCAGGTGAGCTTCAACACTATCGCTACACCACCGGGAAAAATGACCTTGCGCGACGTGCAGCTCATAGAGAAGCTGTTCTTCGGACGGTATTCCATAGCATATTTGACGCGTGGCACTATGAAGTCCTATGGATCTGCGCGTAGACTAGATAACTATGATTCACATGCAAATATCTGCACTCGATACTACACATGATGCTGCGTACATCACAGTTGACTCCACGCTTCTAAACGCACTTCATTGAACGCTCCCAAGTACGCTCCCAAGTACGCTTCTAAGTATGCTCCTAAGTACGCTCTCGATTGCACTTGATTGTGCACTTTGAGTGTTAGCCTGCTTGACTGTACGCTCCCAAGTAAGTTCCCGATTGCACTCGATTGTGTACTCCCAGCCTGCTTGGCTGTATGCTCCCAAGTACGCTCCCGATTGCACTCGATTGAACACTTCCAGCCTGCTTGACTATACGCTCCCAAGCACGCTCCCGCGTGCACTCGATTGCATACTCCTAGCCCGCTTGATTGTACACTCCCCATTAAGGTCCGGATTGCACTCGATTTCACACCCCCAGCTTGCTTGACTGTATGCTCTCAAGTACGCCCTCAAGAAGCGATCTTCAGTGAAAGGTTATCAAGCGCACTTAGATGCAGAAACTCGCTAAGTAGCAGGTGCCAGGCGCCAGGCTCCGGACGTGGTGAGGCGGGCGGGGTGTGGCGGGCGGTCAAAATCATGACGTCGGTTGATTTTATAGTATAAACCTTACCTTGTTAACGCTCTCAGCACCGCATCAGTGTTCCTAAGCGGCCCGGCCTGCATGAAGCCGGGCCTGATCTTCGCTAGTGCAGGCCTGTGAATTGAAGCCTGGCCGGCCGCCAGATAGCCTGCAGGCCGCCAAGTCTTATGCAGGCCTCGAAGATATATGCAGGCTTCACAGATATACGCAGGACAGCTCAGGCTTATGCCAGGCTTATGCAAGGCCGGCCCCGGATTATGCAGGCTGGCCCAGGCTTTTGCAGGCCTTGAAGATATGCAGGCCGGCTGGGCCGCTTAGGAACACTGCACCGCATCGTGACAGGGTTTCACGATTTTTTCCAGCCATAGTGTTGACAATTTCAACCATCTCTCCTATGGGAACGGTGTACAATTAGATCTTGGGGAGAGCACCCAGTTTTCCAGCGGAATCTGCAGCCCGATTCCCACCGATTTTGGACGTATGCATATGCACCTGAGGCTGCTCATGCTGTATGATGGTGATGGCGAAGGTGATGGTGGCGGTGACGGTGATAATCACGGTACCGGAAGCACTTAGGCAAGTAGGCTGAGGTTGGCTACGTCAACGTCAACGTCAAGGCTTCCCAGACTTAGAGCCACCTATTGGCTAAAACTTCTATAAACTTAGAGTTTTCTATCGGCCTAAAGCTTCCCTTGGAAAACGCTACTCCTCCCGAAGCGCAGCTCTCTCAAGCAGGCTCTCACTGAGCGCTCTCTCAAGCGCTGGCGGGCTCTCAAGCGTGTTCTCAATGATAGTATTCGTAGTGTGTACAGTACTAGCGAAGCCTGGCGGCAGTAAAAATTGGCATAGGTTCATCTCCATCGACCGCCAACCGTATATAGTTCCATAGCCCACGCGCAAATTTCTGTGAATTGACTATAGATGACTAGACTGCGCGTCGCGCAGAGGTCGACGGGAAGCTTGTTATGAGCTGCGCGTAGCGCAGTCTATAGTCGATTTGCATTTTTGCCGGTGACTTAGCTTGCTTCTGGTAACAAAGAATCAGAGTTCCCTCTACTGAGGTCTTTGGAACTGTGTATAGATGCCCTCTTTTAAGTTCTGGGTCAATTGAAGTATCAGTTGTGGAGATATCGCAATTTTGGTAGAGTAGAACGGGTGTCCGACTGCCGGGTAGCATACGTTAGTGAATGATTCTGTTTGGCATATGGGATGCTTCTCTAAGGATGATAGCCAGGTTCTAGAAAAAAAGGTGATTGGACAAAGGGAATGGGATGCCTGTATTGGCGGGGTGTTTATGGTCGGGTGACAGAATCCTTATCCATCGAATTTGATAAGAGCAAGACACAAACGGCGAATCGGCGGTGAGATTGGGTAAGACGAAGAGATGGTGTAGTAGTGCCGAGAATATTCTAATTTGAATCAGGCTTGTCTCTTGCATTACTCAGAAAACCTCACCGTTCACAAGCTGCCCCGCCGCAAAAGCCCACAGCCGGGCTTTGAAAGGTCAAAATCGAAGCTCTACCCTGAAACATTACAGAAGCCCGGAGCAACAAAACCGCCATAACCTCGAACTCCAATTCCGAACTCCCAACTCCCACTCTTAAAAATCACAATTATCTACCTTACCACCTGCACCAGAAGAAAGAAAATTAAAAAAGCTGCAAAGATGATCATAGCATGTGCCCAAGTATTTTCCCTTGCCAATATTTAAATCAAATAGAAGTATTTGTAGTCGAGAATTCATGATCGACAATGCTGTGGAGTACAGATGCCAAAACTGCCATAAACTTGAACTCCCAACTCCAGCTCCCAACTCCAACTCTCGCGCAGTACCACATAACCCCACATACCTTTCGGCTTTGCAAACAAACAGCTTGGTTGGCAGGCAGCATGCCTGCAAAGTAGGTTCTTTGCAGACTAACTAAACCTTGAACCTTAATTTAATATTACTCAGGCTCAAGGAGTTCTTTATGGTATTGCAAGTTGTTTAGGGTTCTTTTTCGAGGGTTTGAATTTTTAAGTGCAATTTTCAGTGGGTACTGCACCAAGTTTCAACTTTTGTGTAGAAGGTGTTATATGACCAATTATCAATATATCTCAATAAATATCCCTCTATTTTTCGCCTAGAAAGCGAAACTATTGTTGAACATCTGAAAGAGTTGTGGGTGGGGGTGGCATGTTACCGAGTTGGCAGTTGGCAGTTGGCAGTTGGCAGTTTGGAGTTAAGAGTTCGGGGTTATGGCGACTTTGTCGCTCCGGGCCGCCGTACTCTACCCCGAAACATCACCTTTGGGTGGTGCGAACCACATACAAACAATTTTGTCAAGTGCAGGCAGAACACCAGAGCAGTATCTACATAGACTGCAACCGAGGACTTCTTTTTTGATTTCCGGTTTTGAGTTCGGAATGCTCACCACCCGGAGTTATTGTGAAAAACTGACCACCAAATCAGGCGCCTAATTCGACCAGTGAAAGCGTGTGCTGGCATACGAGACGTATACCGAAGGAAAAAGCAAAAGCTAGCATGGTATGTCTTACAATCCACCACTGGAAGCCACCCCTGAGGAGAAAGAGATGAGCGATATCGAATTTGAGCCAGGAGCGACTTTTTCCAGGGAGGAAAATGAGAAGGTGGAAAGAGTTATCAGGGCTGAGATGGAGGTGGATGAGCAGGAACTGGAGGAGTCTATGTACGCACCAGTTATTCCGCCGGGAGCGAAAAGGCAGGAGTTTCCGAGGTTCACTCCGAGTGGACAGGTTACAATTGCAAAGAGGCCGGTAGTACCAGCAGTACCGGAACAAAAGAAGAAAGAGGGGAAAAAACCGGAGGTGAAGGAGACACCAAAGGGACCAAAGGCAGGAGAGAAGAAGAAGCCGGAGGTTAAGAAACCAGTACAGCAGCAACCGGCAAAGAAACCGGAAGAAAAGAAGAAGGATACGTGGGCGCAGAGGGCGGCAGCACCTCCACCACCAAAGAAGCAACCCGAACAGCGACAACAACAACAACAACAACAATCAGGACAGCAGCAGAAGAAGAAGGGGGATGGCTTTGTCGAAGTGAAGAGACAACAAAAGAAAGAGGAGATGAAGCCGGTCCCTCCAGGACAAAATTCGATGGAGAAGAGGAGAGTCACCTTTAAGAGGGATAATGGGCTCCCGCTTTCTCAGAAGAAAGATTTGGATATTTCGTCGGAAGTGAATAGAGCACTTTTCGAGGCAAAGGTCCCATATTTTGTTCGCATCCAGGGAGTTACGAAGAACACCCGAGGATGTTTGTCGACGATTACGACCCCCGCAGCAACAGCCGAAATGTTGATTCGGTATAGGGAGATCGTGATTAAAGCAGCAAGGAAAGTGGACGCAGGAATTGTGGACATTGAGACGAACGAACTCTGGGAGAGAGTAAAAATGCATGGCGTCAATTTTGATAGGTATTTGGGGAAGAAGACGGGAGGTGGACTTGAAAAATTGAGGCAGGAATTACAGGCTGAGAACGAGGGGGTGGTGTTGCCCCTCGCCATCAGTTGGATTGGAGGACCGAAAGATGTGCAGAAGAAGAAGACGGAAGGAAAGAAAGCATCTTCGGTTGTGTTCGCAGTCAAGGGAAGTAAAATGGCCGAAAAAGTTTTGAAGGGGGGTCTGAGGGCGGCAGGAGTGAAGTATGATGTGGAGAAGTTTGTGAATGCCGGACCAGACTCTTTTTGCGGGGTGTGCAGCAGATGGGGACATGTTGATGTGAAATGTGGATCTTTGAAGATGCCGGCGTGCATGTTGTGCGCAGGGAGACATCTAACAAAAGATCATAAGTGCAACGTGGTAGGTTGCAAGGCTAACGCAGGACAGAACTGCACCCATAATGTTGACAAGTGCGTCAATTGCAAGAGAAACCATATTGCGAAGGCCAATGTTTGTGCTAAAAAACAGGAAGCCATTAAGACAGCGAGAGAAGAAAGATGCACCTGGAAGGAGAGAGAGGGGGAGCGTCGAAATATCACCACTGATCAACAAAAGGAGCCGGATTACGCAGAGAATGGGGGACCATCAACTGCAGATGCGGATAAGAAAGCTCAGGATGATGAGCAAAATGATAAGGAACCAGAAGTCCAGGTCGTATCGACCCAAGAGACGGAAGGAGAATCTTCTAATGCAGGGACCCAAGAAACCCCCATGAAGTAATGGTGAAATGCGTAATGCATAATTGTGGAAGGGGGTATGAGGCGATTATGATGGCGTTGGAAACAGGAATTGTTTGGGGGGCTGATGTTGTGATGATGCAAGAATCATATGTGGAAAGAGAAGGATACAACATTAGTCACCCAGGATATAGGCTGGTCAGAGGAGGACGAACGATGACAGCAATAAGAAGAGATACACACCTGGAG
>Ga0307515_10003740_pt1 | contig 31890 bp, 46 predicted proteins | sample 17_EM_MG_FD_194513 | JGI IMG/M metagenome (GOLD analysis project Ga0307515, IMG submission 194513) | Populus trichocarpa ectomycorrhiza microbial communities from riparian zone in the Pacific Northwest, United States - 17_EM | ecosystem: Host-associated > Plants > Roots > Unclassified | place...
TAGGCATGGACTCACCCGGTGAGTATGATTGGTGAATCTGGTCACATGATTTCCTTTTATGGTAACTCACGGTGAGATTTTCCCACGCTTGAAAGTGGTGCACTTTCTGGTAGGAATATATGTAGGTCCTTCCCGAGTCCTTCCCGGGTCCTTCCCGAGGCCTTCCCGAGGCCTAACCTTGGGCGCTTATGGGCGCTTAACGGGCGCTAGATCACAGTGCGTAATCTTGACGGAATATAAGTAGGGTAACAAACCCCCCCCCCCACCAAACGACCCCGGGGTGGTCTAGAATCCTAGATAAATATCAAAATAGTTAGTACATATAAGGGCTAGGGCCCTGCTTACCTGCGTGACCTGCTATCACAAGTGAGAGGGGGAGGCGAGCCCAGGCGAGCAGGGAGGCCACGTTTTCCCAAAAAGGAAGTTGCCATCAATCCCATCAATCCGCGTGGTGAGCTGGCATGCTCGTGTTTCCTCAGGACAAAAATTGAGCATATCTCGCTCAATTCTCGTCCGTTTGAGGCCGCATTTAGCGGGATCAACCGCGTTTGATGTTCTCCAGGGGCTGGTATTTTTTATATATTTTATTTCACACATTTTTGTGTACGTACTTTTTTATTCTGCCAATAAAATAATGTATATACAAGGTAAAATAAATATATTGATAAATTTCGAGTGGTGAGGCCACCCGGGTGGTCATCCGGAAGGGGTGGGTGCCAGGGGGATATTTTCCCACACCCGATCATCCTCCCAGAAATATTGTGATGGGAGGAGGAAGCCCGGGTGAGCCCAGGGGTGACGCGTGATGGGTTTTCCCACGATCGCGGCACCCAGGACCCGCCAGCTCACCTGGTGAGCCCGTGGCGAGCCCAGGGGTAACGCGTGTGGTGGATATTTCCCACAGTCACAGCACTGGGACCCACGAACTTGCCCGGTGAGCCCGAGGATTCGCCCGGTGAACCCGAGAGTTCGCCTCAGGCGCTTATAGGCGCTTATAGGCGCTTACAGGCGCTAGATAATACTGTATTATCGTGACGGAATATAAGTAGGTTCTTCTGAGGTAATAGGTCTAAGATTGACTGCCTCTGCTAGAAAGGAATACATTCCTGCTGATCTGTTCACCTTGCTTAAAAAGGGTTCCTGTTTGGCACAGCTTTCACCATTTATTTGGGAGTAGTAATAAAGATAGGATTCATTCAAACAACTTGTATCTAAACCCCTCTGAGGAATTTGTTTGGCACAGTATATTCCTCACGAACTCAACAGGCCAACCAGCTGGGAAAGTTGGAAAACCCGCTGGCCCTGTATAATTTTATTAGGTAGATAGACTTGTATTGTTTTTCATACATTTTTATCACACCCACTTGATATTGCGACATCAGATCGGATGACGAGGGTTTTGTTGGATATCGGAGCCAACTCCAAAGTTCTCACCACTGCCTGCAACACTCTCCACGTAAGCATGCTCCCCCACCCACATGGCTCGAGAGGGAGGGCTTACATTCAGTTCGGCTCTGTTGTTTGTTGAATGTCCTGGGCACTTCTCCGACAGGTTTCTGTAGACAGAACCGATCAGCTTGAGAATGCCGGACATTGGGGAGGGAAACATCGAACCTGGGATCCCCGGGTCCCCACCACACGCCAAAACCTCCCTTCACCCTTTTGCTTCCGTTGTGCAAACATGCACCGTCGGCATATATGAAGATCTCTTTGGGGCTGGTCAAGGCAGGAGCCGTGAACGTAATCGCAGGAAGCTGGGGTGGTGTGGGTGGGAGATAGTGGGTTTGATACCACTTCTTGGCCTCTTGTCTTGTGTTGAACCGCTTGATTTGGGCACCAGGGTACCCTTCGACGCTCGGGCCTGCCCCATCATCCCTATAGAAAAAGCGGTCCAGAAAAGTGCAGCCAGGGCACGAGGTGTGTAGAGACAAACCAGGTGCTGAACACCCCTGGTGTTCTTCTGCTGGTGACTGCCCAGAAGCGTTGGGATCTTTTCTTTTCCTTGGGCATCTGCAGGAGGGGGGGAAGAGGCTGAGATAAGAGATCAAGGCCATTAGAGCCCAAAGCATGACCCCCTGTACCTTTGCATTGCAGGTGCTCCAGTACAAGGCATTCTTTCAAATGGGAGTAGCATATCCCTTAAACCCACTCTATCTCTATAACCTTAGTCACTGAAAACAAAATGCCCCCTATTTTATTAACCTATTTATACCCTCCTAAGGTAAATGCTGAAATTTTCCCAAAGGAGCAGTACAAATATGCTGCTCCTCTAGTACTTCAGTTACCTAGTTATTCCATGACCACCAGGTAGCACCCCTGAGAATAGAAGCCATACTACCTACCGGATTTGAACCAGCAACTTAACCAGAAGTCATGACAATATGTCACCACTTAGCCATTTGACTACATAGACATTGCTACAGTAGCCCAGTACTAGGCCATGGTTTCAGGTACCTTAATACTGGTACTATAATTTAAGTCAAGTTTTGTTTCCTGATGACTAAACACTATCATAATGTTATATTCCTATGAATGGAATCTTTTCTAATCAAATACAGCATAAGAACTACTAGCTATACACTATTAGAAAAGTATTCTCTTGCTGAATTCCCACTGGGCTGTGTAAGACAATCCTGTAACAAAGTTCCTGGTTTTGGCCTATGAGTATCAACAGCCCCAATTGGAAGTGCATATCTGGTTTTATTGAGTATCAGAAAAATCAGTTGGATTGTATAAAGTACCTTTCTTCATCACAACCATATGCCTTTGGGGTTAACTTTATGACTGTATGCAGTGGTATCTTGATGTATGGTAGGTCTACTTGAGGGAGGTTGTGAAAGTATGCATACCTAAGTAGAAACATTAGTTGCACTGGAATGGAATAACTGGACACCAGACAAACAAGCAACGCAAGATGGCCTAGAAGATTAAGATCAACACAACTTTTTGTCCAATTACCAAAACATGAACAGACCTGGTGTCCAATAATTAATATATTGTCTTGTCTCTCTAGCTCCATGATAACAGGCTCAAGCCGAACAACAACATCTCGATATGATTCTCCTCCTGTGGGTAGTAAGGTGTTAATGTGGTGTGGTAGCCCAAGTCCTGTAATAACAATCACCTCTGTACCGATAGTTGAATTTATCTTTGTCACGGTTTGCAAAATCCTCCGGATAGGCCTTCTGTATCATCCCAATCTCAACCACAATCCGGCCTAAGTGAGAAATTTAAATACTTACTTCGATTTCCTCATATGTCATCCCATCGCACACGCCAGCGTCCAGTTCATCCAGGGATTTCCACGTCAGCTTATTATATGGGAGAAGCTGCCCGGTTTGTATCGTTCGCTGAAGCGTTGAGGTCCAAACCTTGAGGAACGAAGCTGTTAGTACAGAGTGAAATGGATGCACAACGGTAGGCACACTAACGGTCAACGGAGCATTTCCGATGTTGTCGGTGATAAGATCAGGCAAGGCACGCGCATATTTCATTCCCCGGCTTGATAATAGTGAGTCCCCACCTATTTTTCCCTCTACATTAAACTGGCTTTCTCCGTGCCGGGAGAAGAAGATGCTCCGGGGTTTGAGGTGCAGATTCATCAGGTAGAAGGCGATGCGACTCTGGAGGTAACCGTTGATGCGGTTCAGGATGACTTGACTCCCAACGTTGATTATCTTGAGATAAGAGAGGTGCGACTCGGAAATTGTCTGGTAAATGGCCTCATATTGTTTTATGCGGCGAAGGAAGTCAAGCTTGGCCTCTTCTGGAGAAGTGGTCGCATAGTCGGGGTCCCCAGAACTGACCTTAAGCGCAACGTTCGCGGCGATGACAAACGGGTCATCGCATACAGATTCGATGAAAACCGCCACTAATCCCCGCTCGCGAGAGACCCTCGCTTCAACGAAAGCTCTGCTCATGGAATTACCCATCAAATTTTGGCACGCTGGGGACATCAGAGACTTGCCTACGGTTCTGCGTGCTATTCGTGGCATCTAGGAGTACGGGATGAGCACAATCTCACAACGGGTCGTTCAGTGTCGTACCAAGAATCCCAACGTTCCCCCCATCCTTTAACCATTGAATCAGCATCTCCAGACTATCCGACGCCAGGTTGTCTCTAATTTTGGTGGCTTCGACATTGTCGTGGCTAAAATAGGAGGCGGTATGATCCTCGCAGACCCCAGATCTAGCGAGGTCAGTTCCTTGAAAACATAGACGAAAGGCAGATGCAAGTACTCTTGTGCTTTCTGCCTCGCTCTTGACCTTCTCAGCTGTCCAACGTTGAACACCTGGAGTGTAGTTCAAGCATCTGCACCTTCAGTGAGGCCACTTTCAGATACCTTGACATCATACTCAAGCCACTGTGATGGACTGTCGGATGGACCGTGGAGGATGCGAGAGGATGCGAGAGGATGCGCACCTTCAAATACCGCGTAAGCTTATTGCTCAGGTAAGACTTTCCACGGGCGGGCAGGCCAACCATTGCGATTACGATCTTGGCCTCAGAATAGTCTGGCTTGGCGACTTGGTAGTAGGGTAAGACACTGTTCATGGGAACTGGGAGGTGAGAGTAGCGCACCTTTGCCGCCAATTCCTACAACGGATTTTGGAGTGGAATACCCGCCCCTGCTGGAGGCACTCGACTGGTCGAACTGCTTTAGCCTGAACCGAGACTGAGCGGACGGTCACCGGAGATAAGAATAATGACGATTACATGGGACCACCCGCTCCGAACGCTGCGGGTGGCAGACTGTGGATTGGGGGGTCAAGGGCCGCCTGGTTAAGAGCGATGGTGATTTTTTCGAGGTCGTCTTTGGTCTCGAGGGTCATCTTGCTCGTCGTTGTTCTGGTCGTGACCGTGACTGACGCGATGTCTTCGATCCTTTCGTCCAGGCCTGTGATCCCGCATATTAGGACGAGTTGCAGCAACTGCAGCATCCCTCTCGAATTTCCTGTCCCAAGCCCAACCCCTCCGCCATCAACTCTCCTACAGGTCAGGTGTTTTCAATGTCAGGCTGTCTTCAACCATGCCTTCTATCCCGGTCAACTTCCCCCAAGCTTTGCCGATCCAGGGGTGATTAAGCCTTCGACATCCGGACCAGGTCGAAAGGGCAGGAAGATTGGGACGGACGAGCGGCCCCTCGAAACGGGTTATTACGACCTTCTCGGTGTCCCCATAGACGCGACGGCGGATGATATCAAAAAAGCGTATCGTAAGTCATCCTCGCGATTACCACTGCCCCCCACTCCCCTTCATTTTCGATTTGTCAAGGTCGGCTCGCTATCAAGTTCCACCCGGATAAGAACAGGGATGACCCACGCGCCGAGGACCGATTCAAGGAAATCTCGATCGCCTACCAGACACTCACCGACCCCACACTCCGCAAGAAGTATAACGAGTTTGGCCCCAAAGAAAGCGCCCCAGAAGGCGGTTACGTTGACCCAGAAGAGGTCTTTGGGGCAATCTTTGGCGGAGAACGTTTCATACCAATCATTGGTGAAATAAGTCTCGCCAAGGATATGAAGTCCGCTCTCCAGGATGAGGACAACAACGAAGACGTTCCCCGTGACGCCAAAGGACGGGAAATTATTTCCCTCGAAGAGAAGGCTAAGCGAGAAGAAAAGGCGAAGAGGGTCGCGGCGGAGGTACCCAATCGTATCCCTTCCATTTACACCAGCTCACACCATGCTCCGTGCAGAGAGCCGCTGCGAGAAAACAGCGCATTGACAAGCTTGTGGAAGTCCTTGAACGGAAATTAAGCATATTCACCGAAAGTGCCAACGGTCCAGATGATCCCCAGGTCACAGCAAGTTGGCGGGCTATATGTTACCTTGAAACACAGTACGCCATCTACCATCATTCTCGGTTATATTTATTCAGGTGTTTGATACGTATCCAGAGAGTTGAAGACAGAGAGCTATGGGGTAGACCTGTTGCATGTACCGCAGTCTCGTACTGTCGCCTCCCCCCTTGCTCACCGTTCATTCCAAAGGCAATCGGCTTCGTGTATGTAGCCAAAGCAAAACACCATCTGGCAACCCGCCAGACGTTCCTTGGAGTCGGAGGATGGCTGCATAACGTACAAGGAAAATATCACGTTTTCAGCGAGACGTACGCCCCCCACACACCGATGAAACCATCAGTACTCACTTTTACTACGAAGGGTCTCAACCGTACGATCCGCAATGGAATTGAAAGCCGTTTTCGACCAAATCCAAGCTGCAGAAAGAGACGGAAACCTCAGCCCCGAGGAAAAACGCAAACTTGAAGAACAAGCCGCAGAGAAGGGACTGCAGGCCTTGTTCAAGGCTAGCCACATACTTTTCTCCCCCTCCCGGGATCCCGCTCATATAATCTCTCTAGGGTGCCAAGTTGGAAATCGAATCTGTCTTGCGAGAAACTTGCGATAAGCTCTTAGAGGATCCTTCAATCATACCTACAAGGGCGAACCTCCGCGCCGTTGCCCTTCAAATCCTCGGGGAGGCCTACATGTCGGCCAGGAAAGAGGATGAAGAAAGAAAGGAGGAGAATGAATATGTTAGGATAGATACCAAAGGGTCTGTTAGGGCCACACCCCAGGATCGACGGTAGCACTGTAGACCCATCACTTATTCGAGCGCGACAGTATTGTACAGGCAAAAGCTGAGATGGATTAACACGCGGATGTGCTGCGATCCGCTGGACCTACGTGGGGGGTATTACATCACAGGTAAGATCAAGGTAGTATATGGAATTAATAGGATCAAATGCTGAATTCTCCGCCGCCTTCACGATGACATATGACCGAGGAGCTTGAACAGTCCACAAATGCAGGCACCCGAAATAACTGGTAAGCTGAGATTGTCGTCGACGGATCCTAGGTCTTTGAGCAGGAATCAGGGATAGTTGGGAAGGATACAAACGAATCAGTCACCTAACGCCTCTGCAACGCCGGATACCAGCCCTGCAAAAATTCCGATGATTCCGAGACCCACCCACCCACCAAAACCGGAGGACACCCGTCCTTGGTTAACGCTGTCGAGGATGTAATTTCCAGTTGCGGACGAAGGAGAGAAACCATCCACCCAGGTCCACGAAACGGGACGATTCACCGATGGAGCAAACCAGCCCCAAAAGGCAGTGGCGGTTAGAGCACCTGTGAGGGAGGCGGCAACAAACCCTGCGACGGACTTGCGCGGGGCGAACGGCAGACCCAAAAAACTGCGGGGAAGTGCTCTCGTCTTTTTCCCCCAAAGACGTCCAAATGTAGAAGCACTGGTGTCCGCCCAAGACAATCTGCTCTACTCGTCAGCGGTGGACATTTCTGAATCAACGGGGGGATCATTTACATAAGGATAGACACCACTGCGATATCCAAGGGAAAGAGCACGAGGACGAGCACAACCCCGAGGATATACCAGATCACGCCGTTTGTAGATTTCTTAAGGAACTGGGTCAACAGAAAACGAGGAGAATCTAAATGGGTAAGCTCACCTTTTCGCTTTCTCGCATTAAAAATCCTAGACATCTTTCATAAACTCTCTCAAATCGTGGAGAGCGTAAGCGAATCGCGTCTGCTGGTGCAACTACAGCAACGAGCGCAGCTCCCAGACCGACAACAACTGGTCTGGGCGACCCGTTTGAGTAATACAGGTACAAAGTGAGAAATCCTGGAAGAGGTTTACGTGAACCGAGGCTGCAAGTCAGAAGTGATAGTGGTCGTACCGATAGACGAGTGGAGTATCTTTCGAGGGATTTCCCAGTCCACTTTCTGAATAGGACTCGCTGGGGAGGGGGTCGGACTATCTTCCCGTTTCTCTTCTATCTCTTGTAAAGGGCGTTGGATAGCCTTTGTGAGGGAGTTGGGGAGAATGTCACCAACGGGCCCTGAACCGTCTTTGTGGTGGTTCGAAGAGGTGTGCCTGCTTGCCCTTCTGGCAAGACCACGTTCGACTCTGGATGTATGCGTGGCTGTAACTGTGGACTTGGACGACGTAAAAGAGATTTTTGGGGAAGGGGAACGAGGCAAAGAGCGGGAACGTGATTGGTGAGGTCGTCTGTTGGTGTCGTCGTGGGCGAGACCGAGCGTGAATGCGTCGTTTGCGGGGAGTGTCATCTAGGTAGGGGTATCTCGAATGCTCTGCCTTGAAACTACAAGGGTGGTTGTGGACAGAAGGAGTCGTGGCCGTGCCCAGGTCGATTTTGATGACGAGGCGGGTGGACAACTCGTGGGTGCACTGTCACAAGTGGGGATCAGTTGGCGACTCTTTGGTGGTGGATTTTTTTAAAACGCTACAATCGGTACGTAAACAGAGTCTAGTACACATATCCCAGTAGTTTTCCCCCAACGTTCTTTCTCCGAGCCTCGTCATGGTCCAAGATACCCGAGGAGGTCGTCTGGGATCCGCTAGATAAGTACCCTTGCCAAAAACGTCTTCAACCGACGACATACCAAGATGATAATACCGAAGCCACGGGCTGGGAGCAACAAGTTTACCCAGTTCTCAATTTGGTTGACTTGCACGTTGTAACGGGGTGAGATGACACCAGTTTTATTCAGTCGGCCGTTCAGTTGGACGACGATCTTTCCGGACCGATGGTCATCAACGATCTCGAACTCTCCTATGTAACCTGGAAAACAAGGTTGCCAACGCGTGAGCAAATATTGTAGTCTCCAGAGTGAACCCAAAGCGTCCATGGAAGAGAAGAAGGGAGTGAGGGTTGTTTGGAAAGAAAGAGACAATGGGATCGATATACCGGCCGTTTAAAACGAATGACAGGTGGAACACCCTCGCCAACCGTAGTTATCGTCCGGAGAAGGAAAAGAACGCGGGAGCTTACCATGCCGTTGCATAACACTCAAAAACTTTACCACGACCTTGGAAGAGGGGCGGATCAAGACCTGCCGCTTGCCGCGCCTCTCCGCATTGACGATGTTGTTCTGTCGCAGAGTGGGTTTGTAACTATCACAGGTGTATTGAAGCAGGAAATGGACAAACAAGGCAGTCATTCTGCATGAGGTGCCATCAGTTCTGGAGATGGGGAGATATAAGCTTGACGGACGAACCAAAACCGATACTCGAACCATGCTGGTCAAGGGGTGTGGAGTAGACTGCGAGTGAGAAGGGGTGAGCATACATAGAGCCCAGTCTGAGTGTCGTGCTATGGAAAGCGCGAGTCGGGACTGGGACTTTGACCAAAGAGCCAGCGATTGCGCATCCCCGATAGCACGATGAGATGGCTGATTCACCTTTTTTCTTTGGGATCGCTGGCGACGATGGCGAAGAGGTCGATTGTCGAATGCTGGACAGGACAGGTGTGGATTGTGGCTGATTAACTATACAGTCGTGCACCTCCCGATCAGGGCATCCCTCGCCGAACCCGCGCAAGAGACAACATCCACCACACAAGCGATAATGGTGAGCAGATACCAGAAATTTTGTCCTTGCGTACCCCTCTCAGGAGTTTTTTCCAGGGACGCGTTCGCACAAAGACTACAAAGAGGGCTTCTCGGGTTCTAATCGAGAAATAGTCCGTCCTATCCTCCCCTCTTCTATCGTCCACTGATCATCGCTTGGATAGCTACCCCCGTTTGACCCTCGATTTCCACACGAACAAGCGCATCATCGATGAAGTTGTAAGCCAGACAACTCGTCGTTTTCCCTCGGGTTACTATATCACAGATTCCTCCCCCAGGCTGTCGTGCCCTCGAAGCGTCTGCGCAACAAAATCGCAGGGTTCACAACCCATCTCATGAGGCGAATCCAAAAGGGACCCGTGCGAGGTATCTCCTTTAAACTGCAGGAGGAAGAACGCGAGAGGAAGGACAACTACGTTCCTGAAATCTCTGCCCTGGATACCTCGACCACAGGCCTTGACGTCGACCCCGACACCAAGGTACGCGCTTCTGAGTTTCCGTCCAAACACCAGCATGTCACTGACTTTGCCTAGGAACTCCTCCGAGCCCTTAACTTTGACAGTGTTCCCGTCAATGTGGTCATCCCCACCAGTACGGTACCCGAGAGGGCACCGAGGCGCGAGAGGAAAAACGTGCCAGGTGCTGGCCGCTCGTGATGGATGTTCGTGGTATACAGATTGCGTGCCGTCTCATGTATCTTTTACCTCCTTTAAATTCATGCCAGGTCGCGACCTCGAGGTAAATGTAACAACCCATTCTATTTACCCGGCCCTTGCGAATCATGGTACATCTGGGGTCGATTCTAACTTGACCTCTGTCATGTCATGCCTCGTCAGATGCGGCGCGAGTTCTGGGAAGCTTTGGACGAGGGCTTCGTTAAGATAGGATCTGTAGGACTACAGAGGTATAAGCGCGCGAGTCCGCATCTACGACGAGGGAGAGAAACCTCGATTGCCGCTATCTTCCCGTTCATAAATTGGTTTTCCGTCGCCGCTCGCTCCAGCCTATCTTTTGTGAGCAACATTGGATTTTTAGCGTTGTCGATGTCCAAGAGGACCTGCATTGGGATCATTGTCTGAATGTCTTGTGAACTGTGATCCAACGCGGCAAGGTGATCCACCACCTGGTTCCTGCGCGATTGTGAGAGGGTGGGTAGCGCACATAGGACCTGTCTCACTTACACACGGAGCCCAACCTGTTTCCCGACACCAGGCTTATCCTTCTCCCTCGAGAGATCACTTATAACTGTCGTGCCGAGATTGTAGAGTGCATTCGCGAGACCAAGCAGCTCGACCTCCAGATCGCCATGCAAACCAGCCGGAGGAGTCTGGGACAGTCTGGGTGAGTCGGGCGCCGGCGTTGACGTCGACGGTACAGGAACAGTGGGCACAGGGGCGGAAGAGGAGGATGTCGGAGGTGCGGGATGGGCGATCATCATGACAACCCGTGGGTGCGCGGGTCAGAGGATTCAAGGGAGCCGAAACCCCGCCCTAGTTCTTTTGTCTTCCCCCCTCCTCTTCCTGCAAAGAGATGGCAGACATTCTCGAACAATACTCCTCCCTCTCTCCCTCCTCGGATTCTTCAGCTATCAAGGCTGTATTGGGAAAGATAATCAGTGGTAACCAACACAATCTTCATCCTCTTTCGTCCGCTCATCCCCACTCCCACCACCAGCTGGTCCGGAGGTCCTCGACAGTAGAACCCGGATATCTCTCATTGAGATTTTGCTGAAGGATATCGACGCTTGCGCGCAGGATCCCAAATCCGATAAACTCAAGATCTCGACCAAACGTTCCGTTTCCGCCGTTCCATCCACGTTGCTATCTCATATCTAACTCGGCCAACAGATGTGGCCCAGGCTGTACTTGCTCTCAAGATGCTCGGCCGCAACCCTGTTGGCTCCGAGCTGATCGCACGGCCGTCTACCTTGTCCGCCCTGATCTCCGCTGCAGAGGCATTCAAGGATACGCCAAACGCGACCAGCGAAGTCCTTCGTTGTATTGCCAATGGGTTGCTCCTCATCCCAGATTCCCGTTCTACATTCATTACCAAGGAGGTAGGCGGTGGCCCTGCGGTCCTGGGAATCCTCGAGGTGGGGATCGACTCTGTTGACGTGGTCTTCATCATACTCAATCTTGCCATCAGAGGGAAACTTCGCCAGATCTCATATTTGTAACCTCAAGACTCCTGTTCCTTTCGACCGCTTCCTCCGCCACCGCAGGCGATTTTATCAAAGACTTGGTGGAAGGCAGAGTTTCTAAGAACGGTCAAAACGTTGTTGATACCCTTGCTTCAAAACTGGATGCCCTTCTCTCTTTAATAGTGGTAGAAACCACAATGGCCCGCGAAGCGATGTCGGAGATGCTCAAGTTCGGGTTTAATGTGTTATGCTTTTATCCAAGGGTATTGTTCTCACCTCCTCACACAACCCTTCGATTATTGAACAACCCCCCGTAGATCCTCGGTGTCCAAGAAACAAGAGATGACTGGGATAGCACCGACACACAAGGCACGTGGCCACGCCGACTCGAAGGGTATGTCTCCCACTCTGCACTAGGGGGCCGTTCTCTGTCTCACCCGCCTGTAGCATTCTCCCACCCTTGTTGCGAACATTTAACTCTTTACCACCCACCTTCCCTTCACCAATGACACCTCCCATGATTCAGCTCATCCACAGCCTCATCATGATTCCTGTTTCTGCGCCTCTTCACAAATGGTGGTTCCCCCAATCAGCTCCGACGTCCTCCCATGTTTCACATACATCCATAACCTCCCCTATCTCAAAAGGGAGCCCAATACTCTCTCCGACATTGACGTCAGACCCGTTGCCAAAAGAGATCAAGACAGGAAAGATTGACCGAGCACTCTCCATGTTGTCCGCTCGTTCACGGCCGTCACGATCGCCACCCCTGAGCCCACCCAATCTCCAAGACACGCTCCTGCACGCATACAATCTCCTAGATATCATGTTGACATACTATCTTCCCGAAGCGTTGGACCCCGACGAAGCATCTGTAAGGGAGAAGTGTACGCGTGACGACACAACCCTGGACGAACTGGTCACCCCGTTGGTTTTGCTCGTTACTCGGCTTTGTATCGGTAACGAACCATCGCGAGGAAGGTTGCGTGACTGGCTCATACCTTCCAATTTGGATCGCACAAATCCACTAGAGGCCCGTTCAGACATACTTGGAAGATGTTTAAGACTATTGGGCAGTGTTTACCACACCAACCTCAAGAAGGCTGTGGGCGAAATGCTGTACGCAATGTGCGATTCTGACGGTAAGCGCGAAAAAGGTGGAACAATGTTGCCGCCCACTCTGACATGATGGATGAACAGCTTCTATACTTGCATCCCAGGTGGGCTACGGGAATGTTGCAGGCTTTCTATTCAGTAAAGGCGTTATGAATCCTCCACCACAATCGTCAACCTCATCCAAAGCCTCATACGGACCCTCAATCTCAAGCACAGGAGCACTGATCAACCCCATCACTGGAACCATCCAGCAACCAGCCATTGTACCGGATATGACGGACGAAGAAAAGGAGAGGGAGGCCGAAAAACTCTTTGTATTATTCGATAGGCTCGAGAAAAGTGGTGCCATCCAACCTGACCAAAACCCGATCAGAAAGGCAGTAGAACAGGGCAAGTTAGGTTGAAAGACATTGGTAGACTGTTTTCCCGTTTGCGAGGGCTCGCGGATCCAGAATACCCTACATCTTCCACCTATATAATCGTAATCATCGTCGGTGTTGAAATATATTGTGCCGCAAAATTGCAGGTATGGACGAAGACGGAGGACAACGTTAGAATGTAATTTTTCGACCTTCAGAAGCAGCAATGGCGCCAGTCCGCATTCCACCTCTTGCCCCACCTCTACCACGGCCGCGATCACCACCACGACCCTGTAACAAAAAAATTATCAGGGCGGAGAATTTAAAATGGGGTGAAAGGACGCACGCGACCACTACCTCTCCCCCGCCCGCCGTCAAAACCGCCTCTCCCTCTCCCACCGTCAAACCCACCTCTCCCTCTCCCGCCGTCAAACCCACCTCTCCCTCGCCCACCTTCAAAACCACCTCTCCCTCTGCCTCCTCCTCGCCCGCGTCCGGTGCCGTTGGCATCCCGAGGCTGTGAGAAGTCAAGTCGGATCGGGCGGCCATCGAGCTCCTTGCCGTTCATTGCGTCCATAGCTTTTTGTGCGGAATCGACGACGCCAAACTCTATGTAACCGTAGCCCTTTGGTTTGCCGGTCTCCTTGTCAGTGGGAAGCCTGACGCTGCTGACTTCACCGTATTCGCTGAAGGTATCCCAAAGAGAGTCTTCCACGGTGTTCCAACTCAGATTTCCCACAAAAAGGACTTTTGAGGGTGCGCTGCGGACGTCCCCAAAGGCTTGCGCCCTCCTTTCTCTGTTAGGGCCGACATCGGTACTCTTATCGAGGTTGAGTGCCCGGCCGTCTATTTCCTTGGTCCCATTGAGAGAAATGGCAGCGTCAACGGCCTCTGCTGTAGCAAAGGTGACGTAGCCGAACCCCCGAGACTTTCCGGTATTCCTGTCCAGTTGCACACGAGCGGATATGACTTCGCCACAGTCCGCAAATTCCTGGGACAACCGATCGTTGTCCACGGCCCAAGAAAGGTTACCAACGAATATAGTCTTTGCCAAACCACCCTCAGGCTTGACAACCTCTGGGGGGCCATGTGTTGTCTTGGCTTTTTTGGCCGGGAGCGCGTGTCCGTCCTCCGCCTTTCGTTTCCCTAAAATACGGCGTAAGCTTCGGTTCAAGGGAACCACGGAAACCTCCGTGCGTCTACCTGTCGTGACCACAGCAGGGGTATGGCCCTCCATTTCGACATCTTCATCGCTGTCACTACTGGAACTTTCCTCGCCAGAGGAAGAGTCGCTATCAGATGATGAGTTCCCAGCTTGCTGTGCCTTTTTCAACGCGGCAGTAGGAGGTTTTGGAGAAACATCAGAGTCAGAGTCTTCAGAGGCTTCAGAACTGGAGTCCGACTCTTCGTCCGGTGAACCGGCCTGCTTAGGTACCGTCTGAATCTGGTGGGTTTTCGGTTTTTCGTCCTCAGAGGAGTCATCCTCGCGATCATGGGAGCCGTCATTTGGAGCGACCTTCCGCACGGTCGAAGGTTTTGTACTGGCAGTGGAACTGTCGCTAGTATCATCTTCGCTGCTATCTTCTTCGCTACTGCTTTCCGATTCAGAGGATTCAGACTAAACGCAGGGAAAACGAATATAAAGTAAGCCTGTGAATAGAGGAGAGGGAAGTTTAGCCTCCTTACACTTTCTGAAGAGGACGATTCAGAAACAGGTTTCTTTATAACCGGCCTTGATACAGACTTCGACTTGGGAGGTTTGGCAGCCTAAGCAGAGGGAGTTGATCAGCGGGGAAGAGGAGGAGGGCACGAATTACCCGGACGTTTGCTTCGGCCTTGGCGATGATGTCCTTGGAGGAAACTGGAGGAGCATGCTTGACCTTGATATCCTTGAGTGGCTTCTCCTGTTTTGCAGGCAGCCGCTTTTTCGAAGGTTTTTGGTCGGATTTTTTCCCGTTGGTCGGCTTGGGCATTTTGGAGAAGGAAGAAATTTTGGTCACGGGGGTCACACCGATCACCCCACTGATCATCGATCATGGACTCGGACGTCGTCCTCCTTGGAACCGACCTCCCGTCTTCAATCCTTGCTGCGTCTGTATTTCATCTCTCTGGACTCCTTTTCTGTGCTCACTTCTACAAGCGCTTTGGCTAAGGCAGGGTACAAGGTCATCCATGTCGACCCAAACGACTACTATGGCGGCGATCATGCTACCCTCAACGTCGACGAGATCATTTCCTGGGCCAACCTCCGTTCTTCCGTCGAGAACGAAAGCACGAATGAATATTTGGCGGGTCAACGGAACAGATATATTTCTGTATCCTATCATGGATCCCCGCCCTCGGCCTCCAGGCAGTATTCATTATCGCTCTCGCCTTCCATCATTCCTTCTGTCGGTCCCCTAATCTCCACCCTGGTCAACTCCGGTGTATCTAGGTACGGTGGATTCAAGCTCCTTGAGAAAGTCGCTCTCTATAGTTCTCCCGGTCGCGTTCAAAATGTTCCAAGCTCAAAGGAGGATGTGTTCAACAACAGACATATCTCCCTCATCGACAAGCGCCGGCTCATGCGCTTCTTCACTTTTGTCTCTGGCGATTTCGAGGACAAACCAGAGTTACACGGAAAAGAATCGGCATCTTTCATCGACTTTTTGACCTCGACTTTCACATTAGAGAGGACCATCGCGGAGACGATCGTATTCGCCCTTGCATTTTGCACATCCCTTCAAGGTCTGTGGCTACTTCGTCATCATACTGCGGATGCTTATATAAACAGAGCCAACGCTGCCGGCTCTGAAGCGAGTGCGCCATTACCTTCGTTCCAGTGGCCGCTATGGACCCTCCCCTTTCCTCGTCGGCCATTACGGAGGTTTAGGCGAGCTTGTACAAGGATTTTGTCGTGTCTCAGCCGTAAACGGAAGCACCTACGTTCTGAGCCGCAATATGTCCTCAACTTCAGCAAGTTCATCAGCGTCTCGCTGCCATTCCATCTCGCTCAATGGCCTGGACGAAGCGATAAATTTTGACTTGCTTATATCTTCCATAGAACCCCCTGATCCGAAAAGCGCTGGTGTGGCAAGCGCAGTAGCACGGTGTGTTGCCATAATCGATAAGCCTTTGGATTTTGTGTCCCAAGAGGGGGTCGGTACTCCTCCTGAGGGATTCCCGCAACCCACGGTCGCGACGGTGGACACAGCGTTGGTGATATTCCCACCATCCTTCCTCCCTGGCGGATCGGGAACAATGGCGGCCCACGTCTTTGTGACTGGTGAGGGGAGTGTGTCTGCACCAAAGGGGAATTGTGCGTCTTGGCCCGTGTAGGCATTGGTCTGATATTGTCCGCTCTGACAGCCAACCCAGGGATTTTGTACTTGTCGATCCCCTTGGATAATTCCAGGACCTCACCCGAGACCGTGCTTCGACCGTATCTTGAAGCTACTCTGACCCTGACCAAGGAAGACCAACCGATCAAACCATTTTTTTCCCTGTTCTATACACAACTGGAACACGGCCTGCCTTCTTCAGGAAAAGACCGATGGCTGGTGCCGCAGATCACAACACTGATCTCGGAGTGTGGGGATTCCGCCGCGATCGTTGCGGAGGAAATGTTCCAAAAATCCGTTCGCGTGCTAGATGACCTACGGAGAGGGCGAGGAGCAGGGGTCGCGGAGGAGGTCGTTCCGTTTTGGCCGCCACTAGGAGATGAAGGCAGCAGTGACGAGGTCGAGGATTGGTAAACCTTTGTAAACAGATGTAAACAGTTATCCCTGTAACATGCACCCAACCGCAAGGCTGACCGCTGCACACCGTCCTCTTATCCGTTTCCTGGGCAAGCGGTCCTGGCCATCTAGTACGCGTAGCTCTGGTCTGACTATGGCTCATCGAACTAACAGATCGGTAGCACCCAACGTGCAACGCGCGCACCCCGCTGCACCCGAGGAACTCAAGAGGTCATTCACGGACTTCCTCAAGAAATTTCAGTCTTCGATGAGGAAGAACGGTAGCGGCTCGAGTTCTGGTGCAAGTGTCTACCAAGAGTATTGGGAGGCACCTTCCAAGTATTGGAACAGTCGGGTGAAAACGATCTCTGAGGAGGAAATCGACGCGGTCTTGGTCAGTGTCTCCCCACCAACCGCACTGCCTTCATGCTCACAGGTCCTTTCCAGAGCGGAGGAGCGACGCTGCACTAGATTACATATCCAGTTTACGCAGACAACAATATGATAAACATCTCTTCAATCCTTTTCCGCGTACGCGAGCAAGTGTCCCTCCACCTCCGCTTCATCCATCACCCGCCACTGCCCCCTCCTCTCAGCCGCCTCGTCCTCGCTGTCTGAAACAATACCGATCTCGACTTCTCCCGGCTTGAAATCTGTAGCGTGCACCGTCGAGATCGCTTCGATGGCCATCTGGGATTCACAAACGTAAGAGATCCGCTTGGACCATGGAAAGCGAAAAGCTACCTCGACAACCTGGTCCTTGACCAGCGTCTTTCCAGCAGCTGCGGCATCCTCAGCCCCACCGCCATTGTTAAGTTTCTTCCATTTTTTCTCAAGGTGATTCATGGCTTCTTGTTGTTTCTGTCCAGCAGCCGTTGCATGAAATCCGACAAAGTAGCCAGCGGGATCGAGCTTGAAGCACTGAGGTCCGAATTCGGGGTCGACTCCAATGAGGATCATAGCTAGCATAGGTGATACAGCATGTGTGTGAATGACGACGACGATGAGAAGACTAACCAATGCCAAGCGGTCGCATGGCAGCCCTCTGTGTATACACTTGATTGATGTTTGCCAACCGCCTCGCAAGGGCGTCTGGGGTGATCTCGTATCCGTACTTATATCTGAAATCAGCGGCTTCTGAGCGTGCGCGTGCCACCTGATTCCTCGCATCGGCTTTGAAGGGGAGTGAATGGAACGGACAGAGACGAGAGTAGGTGGATACCAACCGATCAGACCAGTCATGACACAACCTATGGTTGGCGTGATACTGAACAGATGCGTGACCGTATCCGCATTCAGAAGCTTGTCCTTCCAAACAAATGAGGACGCGTGGTTCACAAGGGGCAACAGTGACTGGGACTGACCGGGACTTTTTTCTGGGTGATCACGACTACAGTGTCCTTTCCGCGGACAGATATTGCGGTGTGACCTGAGCCGGAGATCGCCTTGAAGGCGTATTCTTGGGGGAGGATCGGTGGATGATATTGGCGTCGCATGAAACGGGGACTGACCGACTTGATATAAACGGCCCTCTGGAGAGAAAACGGTGAGGTACCTGGGAGATATCAACAAAAAACGGCGAAAATGGCGGGGAGGAAGGTTACCTGTCGTATGAAGTCCTGGACATGGCTCTGGATCAGGACGCGCAATCTCTCTCGATCACCGCCACTGCCGGATGAAGGAGACCGTCAGCCACCACCACCCGAAAGTGATAAAAAAGCTACAATTCTCTCTCCTCAGCCCTCAGGATGTAGTCAAGCTTTCAGAGTTTCAAGTCACCCATCGTGAACTGTACACAGCCGCAGACCGTCTCCCCGTCAAGGATGGCGTCCTCGATAGGCGTCTGGTGCCTTGTCTCCATTGCCTGCCCCATTCCCTCCCGCTAATCATCCGTCTAGGGAACCACTGACAAAAGCGCGTTTTGCGAGACTTGCGGTCTCAGCTCTGTTGACTGTGTTGGTCATTACGCGTACATAAAACTCGTTGTCCCAGTATTCCACATCGGATACTTCAAGCACACAATATCAATCCTTCAGTGCATATGCAAGGTTCGCGCACCACATCATTGACCAAGTCTGCGATCTAACCGATTGCTTTTAGACATGCGCAAAAGTTCTACTTGGAGAGAAAGACAGACGAGACTACCTCGCTCGCTTCCGTCGGCCAAACCTCGAGAACTTAGCTCGCCAGTCTCTCACAAAGGCAGTAAATGCAATTGCCCGAAAGGCGGTGGACTGTCCTCACTGCGGCTCCATCAACGGAACCGTAAAGAAAGCAGGTGCCCTCAAGATCGTTCACGACAAGTTCCGAGCAAAAAAGACCGCAGATGACAAGGAACGATGGAAAGCGACCTTCGCTCGCGCTGTAGAGAGCCAGAAAGAACTCGGCTCGTATCTGAGCAAGGCTGTACATGAAGACCTCAATCCCGCAAAGGTCCTCAGTTTGTTCAGGCGGATTTCAGATGAGGTGAGACAACCCTGGTTAAATGTACCTCTTGGTCAATGTCTCACTCTGCCTCAGGACTGCGAACTTCTTGGATTACGTTCAGAATTCGGGAGACCGGAACAATACATATGGCAATACATATCCGTTCCTCCCGTTTGCATTCGTCCTTCCGTGGCTCAGGATGGAGCTTCGAACGAAGACGACATCACCGTCAAACTCACAGAGATAGTTTTTACAAATGCACTCATAAAACAGGGGATCGCCAAAGGTGCCCCAATCTCCCAGTTCATGGCATGTCCCCTCTGTGTCTCGTCACTGGTTTGTCCCTCTGACGACTTTCGCCATCGCCAGGAGCAATGGGAATTCCTCCAGGTATCCGTTGCGATGTATATCAATTCCGAACTACCAGGTATTCCTCCCCAAATGGGCCAGAAACCAATGCGTGGTTTTTGCCAGAGACTCAAGGGGAAACAAGGCCGATTCAGAGGGAACCTTTCCGGAAAGCGTGTCGACTTTTCGGGTCGCACAGTGATCTCTCCGGACCCAAACCTCCGTATTGACGAAGTTGCCGTTCCGGAACGAGTAGCCAAGATCCTTACATACCCCGAAAGGGTCACTGAACATAACATCGAAGTGCTCAGATCCGCCGTCAGAAACGGTTGCGATGTACACCCGGGGGCAAACTACGTGACAACTGGCTCAAGCGGGTTCAAAAAATACCTCAAATTTGGAAACAGGAAGGCAGTCGCAGACAATTTGCGGATCTGCGACATCGTCGAGAGGCATATCATCGATGGAGACATCGTATTATTCAACCGACAGCCAAGCTTACATCGGGTGAGTCTGACATCCCGTTTGCCTTGTGAATCGCAATGACAGGCAGTTAGTTGTCGATAATGTGTCATCAGGTACGTACCCGCCTCGTCTGCCCCTACACATGAGCTAGACGAGTATACAAGGCGAAAATCCGCCCGTGGCGGTCATTCAGGTTGAATGAATGTGTCTGCAACCCATACAATGCCGATTTTGACGGGGACGAGATGAACCTTCGTAAGTTTCGATCTTGACATCTTACGTGAGTTGGCGATGAAATACATTATCAGATGTCCCCCAAACGGAGGAAGCGAGGACCGAGGCCCTTGAATTGATGAACGTGAAGCACAACATGGTGACGCCAAGAAATGGAGAGCCTGTAATTGCAGCTATCCAGGATTTTATCACCGCATCGTGGCTCTTGTCCTCAAAGGATAGATTTTTCGATCGCGGACAATTCACCCAAGTTTGTTCCTACTTTGCAGACGCCGATCTACATATAGACATCCCACCTCCGACGATTTGGAAACCCCAATGCCTGTGGACGGGCAAGCAGATATTCAACGTCCTTATGCGTCCAAACCGCAATTCTAATGTCATGGTCAACGTAGAATGCAAGTGCAACAAGGAAGAAAAGCCAAATCCGGTCAACTATCCCAGGATTGAGAACCTGGCTCCAGATCTCTCACCTAACGACGGCAGATTGGTGGTCGTCAACAGCGAGATTATGTGTGGAGTAATGGACAAGGCCACGGTTGGTGGAAAGAAGAAGTCGATTTTCGGTGTCATCATGCGTGATTATGGCCCCCACCAGGCGGCCGCGACCATGAACAGACTCGCCAAAGTATGCGCCCGTTGGCTCGGTATGTTTCGGAATCTAATTCGTGGGTCTCGATTTCTCAAGTATGGAATAGCGAACATAGGTTTCTCCCTGGGGATAAATGACGTCATCCCAGGCCCCATCCTTTCAGAGAAGAAAGAATCACTTGTACGAAAGGCATATTCCGACTGCCTTGACTTGATCACCCTCGCAAAAAAAGGAAAGCTAGAGAACAAGCCGGGGTGTAACCAGGAGCAGACATTAGAAGCCATGATATCTTCCGTACTGTCGCAGGTCCGGGACAAAGTTGGTGAGCATGACATTCAACCCGGCCAATATCCGATCCTAATCCCCTTAGGTGAAATTTGTATGCGAGAGCTCTCGAGGCACAATGCACCATTGATCATGGCCACCTGTGGTTCGAAGGGTTGGCCGTTCCCGGAAATCGTTCACAAGCACAATATCCTGATTCGTTTTCCAGGTTCCGTTATCAACGTATCCCAGATGGTTGCTTGCGTCGGACAACAAATTATCGCGGGCCATCGGGTTCCGGATGGTTTTCAAGATAGGTCCCTTCCACATTTCCCAAAAAAGTCAAGGGAACCACCTTCCAAGGGCTTTGTTCGCAACAGCTTTTATACCGGGCTCTCGCCGACGGAATTTTTATTCCACGCAATATCTGGGCGGGAGGGTCTTGTTGACACAGCAGTTAAGACAGCAGAAACAGGGTATATGCAGCGGCGTCTCATGAAGGCACTGGAGGACCTAGTTACTCACTATGATTCGTCCGTGAGGAATGCGGTCGGGGGGATGGTACAGTTCACATATGGGGACGACGGACTTGATCCAGGATGCTTGGAGGGTGATGCACAACCAGTCGAGTTCGTCCGCACATGGAGTCACGCACGAGTAAGCGAGCTGCTATTATTTTTATCCTCGCTAAATGCTAACGTGAACATAGTCCATTAGTTTGAAGAAGACCCCCGGAATGTTACCGTACGAGATCGCGGACTTCGTGGATAGCGAGCTATCCCACCCAAACTTCGGTGCAGAATGTTCGAACGCCCACATTGCCGCAATCCGCACGTTCGTGGAACAGCACATAGTCACCCCTTTAGCGGTTATCCGAAGACAGCGTGGCCTCTCGGATGGACTGCAAAGGGGTAAGCAGCGTTGTCCAGACGAGCATAACCAAGGTCATCCCAACCTTTGGTCCACAACTCCATTTTGTGTTGAACCGCTTGCTTCCGCGGCAGTGATAGACAATACCGCAAGGGTCACTGAGGAACAGTTGCGGACCTTTTTGGCGGCTTGTCAGGCCAAATTCGTCAAGGCAAAGATTGAACCTGGTACTTCCCCTACCACCACTGCTGCGCTCCATTAATACCCCCCTCATTTCAGGGTCTACGGTAGGGGCGGTCGGGGCCCAATCGATTGGAGAGCCAGGGACACAGATGACTTTAAAAACGTTCCACTTTGCGGGGGTAGCATCTATGAACGTGACTCTCGGTGTCCCCCGGATCAAGGAAATCATCAATGCCGCCAAAGCCATCAGCACTCCTATTATCAGCTGTAAACTCGTGACGAAAGATAACGAAGCGTCCGCGCGAATCGTCAAGGGTCGGCTCGAGAAAACGCACCTCGGGGATGTAAGTTCCCCTACTTATCTGTTCATTAGCTGCTCTGAGATACATTACAGATCGCATCCGTGCTTGAAGAGGCTTGGGCGCCCGAATATACATACATCGGTATCATCGTTGATATGGACAGCATCCGAAAGTTGCAGGTACAAAGTTTTATGGTTCCACTTCCAGGCTCCTATTTATGGTTTTTAGCTTGAATTGACTCTCGACGAAATCAAATGGGCCATCGTATCTACCAAGAAACTCAAGATAAAGCATGAAGTAGGTGTTAGTTGGCCATGCTGTTTTCGTCTCTCACCTTTCCACAGTCTATCACGGTGATCCCACGAAGAAATCGCCTTCGAATCTATATCGACAGCCCAGACAAGTATTACAAGCTGCGGGAACTCCGCCGTGCACTACCAGAAGTGGTCGTCAAGGTGAGCGGCGGTGGCAGACACCCGGTTGTCGCCGTTGACCCGAGATGCCTGGTAGGGAGTCCCGAGTATCCACAGAGCGATTATCAATATCAAGGAAGAGGATGATCTCCGTGGAAAGAAAGGGGAGAAAGAACTTTTGGTGGAGGGCTATGGACTGCAAAAGGTTATGATTACGGAAGGTACCGCCCACCCTCCCGTCCGAAATCCCTCCGTGTCTCAGCATTCACAGGAATCGTTGGGGAAAACACTACCTCCAACCACGTAATCGAAGTTGCCCAAGTCCTTGGAATCGAGGCCGCGCGACAAACAATTATTAACGAGATTCAGTATACTATGAAATCGCACGGAATGAGCATTGACCCACGACATGTAATGTTGCTGGGCGATGTCATGACATACAAGGTGAGTGATACGATATCATGGTAGTTCAGTATCTTACTCACACTGTGCTCAGGGGGAGGTGCTGGGAATCACTAGGTTTGGCGTAGCCAAGATGAAAGACAGCGTGCTGATGCTAGCATCGTTCGAAAAAACAACTGACCACCTCTTTGACGCATCTGCAGTGGGGAAGACTGATGGCATCTCTGGGGTTTCCGAAAGTATTATCATTGGAAATCCAGCCTCGAGTTGTGGCACATCATTGTTAGTGTCTGATTTTTGGGATCCCATCCATCGCTGATTAAGGGGGGGACAGACCTGCACTATTCACACCCCCGCCCACGATACGGAAACCCCGGAAGCTCTTATTCGAAGGTGCTTTGTGAGGATCAGTTGGGGCACTTGAACATAGCATAGATTACTGTCATTATCCAGAGCACACGCATCGTGATCGATCACCACACCGTTTGGTCGTGATCCCGAACCTCTCCCAATGCCGTCCGTCTTTAGAATCATCCCCACTACACAAATATATGACTGGGGCAAACAGGGAAGCAAGTCCAAGGTTGCACAGCTGGCCGTAGCTTCAAAACTCCCCGGTTTCCAACTCGACGAGGACGCACCGTATGCAGAGGTGATTCTGGTCTTCCATCTACGTAAGCCAGCACTAAAGATGGATATTAGCTGTGGATGGGAACCCACGTCTCCTCCCCTTCCAAGATTGCAACGTCCGGCGGTCTACTCTCGGACTATCTTAAGCGAAATCGGGATGATATTGGTGCACAAATCGTCAATAGGTTCAGCATGTCAGACGGAGTCCTACCTTTCTTGTTCAAAGTCCTATCTATCGAAAAGGCGCTGAGCATACAAACGCACCCCGACAAGACCACTGCAGAGAAATTGCATGCCGAACAACCTCACATCTACAGAGGTGCGCGCAAACGAATGGTTCTCGTTCAAGTCGCTCACACAGCATACAGATGGAAATCACAAGCCAGAGATGGCAATCGCTCTGACATCATTCTCAGCTCTCTGCGGATTCCTTCCTATCGACCGCATCGTATCGTATTTGGAGGTCGTTCCGGAGTTTGCGGGCTTGATCCCGCCCAAGGTCCGGCGAGCGTTCATCGATTGTGCCGCCTCTCACACTGCCTCCTCCCCGGAAACGAGGAATGCGTTGAGAGAGTTGTTCACGTCGCTCATGACTGCCGAGGAAAGTCAATTTGTTCCGGCGCTGAAGACCTTGGTCGGACGATACAGAGAGGGAGGAGTGAACGAAACGGAAAATCAATTAGCGGACTTGGTGATACGGTTGAACGACCAATTCCCAGGGGATATCGGTATCTTCTGCCCATTTGTGCTGAACTACGTCAAGCTGGAGAAGGGTGAAGCAATATTTCTTGGGGCGGGGGAGCCGCACGCCTATGTGTCTGGAGGTAGGGATCAGAGTCGGAAGGGAGGGGTGGACGATCTGACCAAAGATTTTCAGATATAATGGAATGCATGGCGGCATCTGATAACGTTATTCGTGCTGGGCTGACTCCAAAGCTGCGAGACATCCCAAACCTCGTCTCCAGCCTGACGTACGAAGCAGCGGATGCGAGCAAGCACGAGGTGAGGGCGACACCATTTGAGTTGTGCTCTCACACACGACTGTTCGACCCTCCCATCCCGGAGTTCTCTGTGTTGCAGACAGAGCTTGACTCTGGGAGTGAGGAGGTGCATCGGGAGTTCAAGGGACCGAGCATTGCGATAGTAACTAGAGGCAGCTGCAAAATCGAATGGTCGGGAGGGAGACTGGAAGCGACGACAGGGGAGGTATTTTTCGTGGCCGCGGAGACGGAGGTGAAAATTATAGGGAAGGAAAAAAAGACGGAGGTATATCGTGCGTTTGTGGAATGACGATAAAACGAGTATTCGTGGGAAGAAGCGGGAGACACTTGTGTGTACCAGTGCAGGAGCGTTCGATTACATACCAGGACTTATAACCCTTCCTTTGGCCACAACCGACCACCACACGCTCTCTCTATGGATAACTCTAAAAGGCCCGACCTGAAACGAAAGCTGGTCGTCGTTGGCGATGGTTCGTCTATTTCTCTCTCGACTCCATGGCTGAGGTGTTGATCGTTCGGGGTGCAAAGGTGGCTGTGGAAAGACCTGTCTGTTGATTGTGTATGCGGAAAACAGGTTCCCCGAGGTTCGCCAGAAAAAAATTTGACCCGTGTTTCCCCCGCTGAAACCCGCCCTACACAGTCATACGTCCCGACGGTATTCGAGAACTATGTGACCCTCATCCAGTTCGATGGCAAGACAATCGAGCTCGCACTCTGGGACACTGCCGGTCAGGAAGAATACGATCGATTACGACCCTTGAGCTATCCGGAGAGCCATGTCATCCTCATAGTCTTCTCCGTAGACTTTCCGACAAGTCTGGCTAATGTTCAGGACAAGGTACGAGAGGGCCTCTCAATACATGATGGAACGTGCCCTCACCAGTTGTTTCCAGTGGCATCCAGAGGTCGCTCATTTCTGTGAAGGAACACCACTGATCTTGGTCGGGACCAAGACGGATCTCCGGCGTGACGACCAAACGCGACGAATGCTCGGTGCGCAGGGTCAAGCCCCAGTCTCTCCCGAACAGGGGGCCGAGGTAGCAAAAGAAATTGGGGCAAAGTACATCGAATGTTCAGCTAAGACTGGAGTGGGCGTCCAGGAGGTCTTTCATCTCGCGCTCCGGGAGAGCATGCGGGGGAAATGGGGAAAGATTGGGCGAGCGAAAAAAACGTGTATTCTTGCATGACCGTCGCCTACTGCATATCACTATAGTTATACCTGGCTCTTGTGAGCGCAGGTGTGGTCCCACCGACTACGACTGCTAATTCTCCTTGTGTACTATTCTTTGTGCCCTTAGACGTTGAAAGGCCTTGATGAACGCCAACAGGCAGTAGGCAGCTGCTGACAGGAGAACGACAGCGGTGCCGAGTTGGACATCTTCCAAAACGCTGGGGTCACCGACAGGCAAAAGGAACGATACGGCACAGTCGGCCGATCCCTGGAAAACATGCAGAGTAACGTCCCCCGTGCGCAAAAAAATGGCTATGTCATCTACGTCCGGAATCGCTTGGGAGTCGCCTGGTAGCTTCGCTGGTTAGCGTATGATGAGGAAGAGAGGACGGACATACGTGATCGGGGGCAAGAGGAGAAGACGCGAGGGCAGTCGATGGACAAAGGGCATAGGTCAGAGGTGGAAGGTGTCCCATAACGCGCATGGATGGGGAGGCTAAAGCAGACGGTCCCGTCCGGATGAAAGTGAGCTGTATTTTTGGTGATGTTGTAGAGAATGTGTGTTTGACGGTTGTCGACATTGAAGACGGGTGCTTCGAGGTCGACGGTGGTCTGAAGGTCGTGGTCATCGGTCAGTTCGTTTGGGTCGACGAAAACGTGGGGTGGGAGGGAGTAGAGAGCATGGAGGGAACAGGAGGAGGGGAGAGAAGGAAGAGGGAGACAAGAGACGAAGGAGGGATGAAAGCCAGATGAAGGTCGCAAATAACTCATCCTCAAATGTTCCCCACCGTCATCCGGAGATGGTCGACGATGGCGACAAAGCCCGCAAAGTTTGGACAACCGGTCTTTACTTCCCACCCACATCTCAGTCCGTAAATCCCCTCCCCCTTACCAGCCATATCCTGACCGGCTCCCCCCTAGTCAAAGAAGGTGAACTCACTCCAGGAATTTCCGCCCGCGAGTACGAGTCCAGACGACAGAGATTGATGCAAACACTTCCGGACAACTCTCTCGTAGTTCTCATGGGTGGCAAGGTTAAATACATGAGCAACCGTACGTCCCATAATCGTTGTCCTACCTCTCTCCGTCCTCACCATGTCGAGGCCAGAGATATTGTGTGTCGCGCTGTTTAACCCCTTCCGAAGTGGCCATTAACCCCGCCAAGTTATAAGTTTCGTCAAGCGTCCGACTTCTGGTATCTAACTGGTTTCGAGGAGCCTGATGCAGCGGTCATACTCGGTCCGTCTCTTCACCTCATTCTCCAGTCACGTTTGCTCGACCTGAGTTCGATCAGAGAAAACCAGCTCCCAGAGGGGGTACAAAATGTCCCTCTTCTCGTCCGGCTCAAACCCAGAGAAGGAAAAGTGGGATGGTGCAAGGTCCGTACATTTCCCTCCCATAATCTGCCCACATCCGTAATCCACGACCAGGACAACGTTTGTGGACGCCAAGGCTCACTTTGCTTTCGACGAATCCCTTCCCTTTCACATCCTACCACGAACACTGCGCTCGCTCCTTCCCGCTTACGACAACATCTATATTGACATTCTCAACCCCCCCTCCCGAAGATCCTCTCCTAGATCAATCCTGAAATATTTATCACCTTCCTCAGAACCGAGGTCGGAATATGACACAATCATGGAAGCCCTTAACAGTTCGAGGAGAAAACCTCTGGCCCCCGCGGTGGCCAAGCTACGGTCCATTAAAAGCCCCGCAGAACAAGCAGTTATGCGGGCAGCCGCAGGCATTAGCGGCACCGCTTTGGCCAAGGTCAATCTACCCTTTCACTTTCTCTACTCCTCAATGTGACGTTACATTCACCTCCAGACGATGCGATTCACCCAACCTAGTATAACAGAACATACCATCGCATCGCATTTCGAATACCTATGCGCAGTCGCTGGTTCACAAAGACCAGCCTACGTGCCCGTCGTTGCCTCCGGGTAGGTAGCAGTTCAAACCTCCCGTCCCATCTCCTAATGCCATTCCCCAAGCCCCAATTCTTTGATCATTCACTACACTTCAAATAATCAGATTGTTCACCAAGGGGAGTTGGTCTTGATTGACGCTGGTTGCGAGTTCAAGTGGGATTTCAGCCTTCTGAATCAGTTTGCATCTGCTGATACCTTTGTCGATCTCTTCCAGTGGCTATGCCTCAGACATCAGTATGCGTGTACGTTTTTACATCGTATGCACGAGCTCACTCTTCTCTTTTTGACAGCACGAACGTACCCTGTGTCTGGTACATATTCCCCTCCCCAACGGGATCTTTACACAGCGGTCCTAAACGTGCAAAAGGATCTTATAAAGATGTGCTCCGAAGCCGCAGGTGTCAGCTTGATGGATCTCCACAGAAAATCTGCCGAGCTCCTGACCATGGAACTGAAACAAATCAGTATCGGATTCCAACTGACTCAGAGTATGGTAGAAAGGGACCTCTACCCACATTTTGTTGGCCATCACATTGGAATTGGTTTGTTGGCTCTTCATCCATGCGCCCCAGCCAACGTTGACATCTTGATAGACCTGCATGAATCAAATCACTTAGATCGAAACGAACAGTAAGCCCACTCTCCTTCGTTACCGAAGAATGCTCGTTTCTGATTTGGGCGAGGCTTCGTGAGGGCATGGTCATCACGATTGAACCCGGTAAGCCTCCCATACAAAATGTAAATACCACACGAAATTTATTCATTCAGGGTTATATGTGCCCCCGTCGCCCCATTTCCCCAAGGAATTTCACAATATTGGGATTCGGATTGAGGTTCGTGAGCTATCCTATCAAGGAGTACCGCCAGTAACTTTATTTTCCCACTGCAGGACGATGTACTGATCGGCTCGACTGGGCCTACGATTCTGAGTGTAAACGCACCGAAGGAGGTGAGTATACGGTCGGGGTGTGGCGAATTTTTGTACTGAAGAAAGAGACAGATTACCGACGTCGAGGGAGCATGTCAGGGTAGTTTAGGACTTGAACCATTATAGACACTGCCGATACGGTAATAATAATAATAATAACCAACTGAACGATGGCCTTGACATGTCGACATTCCTTGGGCTTCGACTCAGCAGATCGACTCGGGTGTAGCAGCCGTGGGAAAAATGAAGTGGTCCGATTTTTTCAAGGTATGGCGAGAATACAAGAAGCCGAGCCGTCACCCTAAGTTTCCACCTCATTCCTTTCTCCCCCCACGGCCATGTCTCTTAACACGACTTCCGCCTCCTCCATTTTCCACAAGCATTCCGCACACGAGCTCTACGCTAGTACTGACTTTTCCTCTCTCAAGTGGGTCGAGCGACAATGGGTCAACTGGTACCTCCTGATCGGTGACCCCGTCATTGCCACTGGTCTTGCTAGTTTCCTCCTTCATGAGGTCTGTACACGTCTCATACCCGCCGCTGACCCTTCCTCATCGACCTAAATCCCACAGATCGTCTACTTTGGACGTTGTGTCCCTTGGATTGTCGTTGACGCCATTCCTTACTTTCGCCGGTGGAAACTCCAGCCAGACAAGATCCCTACAGCAAAGGATCAGTGGGAGTGCACAAAGGGCGTACTTTTTTCCCACTTTACCGTGCAGCTTCCTCTGGTATGTCACAGCGCGTGGACTTTGGCTCGCATCCACGTTCTGACGTCTTGCTCAAGATTTGGTTGTTTCACCCGATTGCCGAGGGCCTCGGAATGAGCACCTGGCAAGTTCCCTTCCCTGCTTGGAGGGATATCGCGCTCCAAGTCGCATTTTTCTTTGTTTACGAAGACATGTTTCATTTCTTCGGTACGTGAACACTTGTTCCGCACGAGGGGAGAGTGGTTTACACCAGCGCGTTCGATAGCTCATCAATTCCTTCACTGGGGTCCCATGTACAAGCACGTCCACAAAATTCACCACAAGTACTCTGCCCCCTTCGGTCTTGCTGCTGAGTACGCCCATCCAGCGGAAGTCTTCATCCTCGGTGCTGGGACAATCACTGGTCCAATTCTCTATGTCCTTTGCACTGGCAACTTCCACATCTTCACCATGTACATCTGGATCGTCCTCCGTCTCTTCCAGGCCATCGATGCTCACAGTGGATACGATTTCCCTTGGTCGCTCCAACACATTTTTCCCTTCTGGGCTGGTGCTGATCACCACGATTTCCACCACATGGCTTTCGTGAACAACTTCTCTACCTCCTTCCGTTGGTGCGACTACATCATGGGGACCGACAACAAGTATCATGACTATGTCAGGCGTGTAAAGGCTGCGAAAATGGCCGCCAAGAGCCCTGAAGAAATGAAGGCTCTGGAGAAGAGGCTGGTCAGTGAGGCAGAGGCTGAAGGCCTCCGGGCTGAGGCTGAAGTGGAGGCATATGGAAAACAAAAGAAGCAGTAGATGGGTGCGGCAGATCATATCACAGGACCTAACGTAGACTTTTAATATATACAATCTCCTGCTAATGCAAATTCTGGATTAGTTACGGGAAACAAAATTCAGTTTCCCACTCGGCTCATTTCCCTAACAACCTCATTCAACTCCTCCTCTGCCATGCCAAGCAACACGTGGTAATCTTGTGGATGCTGATGTTGAATGTGCGACTCTAGTGTGGACAGCTTCACATCTTCTTTGAACGAAATCACTGGCAGAGCCTCATCCCTGGAGTGGCCATCCCTAAGTCAAGACAGATGGTTAGGCGGCTCTCAAGTGGATGTGAGGGTAACCTACACGCATAACCGACATAGCATCCTCCCCTCTCTCCTCTCGTAGACAACTGCAAGATGTCTGTTGTCTAGTGGGGGTGGGGCAGCCCCTGCCTGCCGCTACAAGGAAAACGGGTGAACGAAAAACACAACCCTTGAGTGAGGAGATCTGACAAATTCAAGTCTTCTGTTTAACTCATTCCTCAGCTCTGCCTCGGTGACCTCCAGCTGTCTGACCCTCTCCTGAAGCTGACAACACGTTTGATTACTGAGTCCTAGTTGCTCTTGTAGGTCCTTGCACCTGGTCTCCGCAGCCAGAAGGGCTTCGTCCCTCAACCTCAACTGCTCGCAGTAGGCAGTAGCCTCTGAAAAAATGACCTCTGAAACCCGTTGTTTCACCTCTCTCTCAACCTCGGCCCTGAAGATATCCGTGAGTCCACTCGAAAGCTGTTCACCGTGCGCAGCAATCAGTGATCGTATTTGTGGATGATGGTAGGTCCCCCAGGCCCTCCGGGAGGGCGGTTTGTCTTTGCCCAGGTCTGTGTGGTGATCATTTAGATGATCTTGATCGACATCGGGAGTTCGGATCTTCGGGTTCGGGATTGTTGGAGCTGGTGATGGTTTCCGGTGTTCTGCTTGTCTTTCCAGGAAGTTCTCTGGAGTTACCACCTCCACGGCCAGGCAGTTGTGGTACGGACACTCTGGTGTGCAACCTCGGTGTCGTACTCCCATCGAGATATGTCTTTCCAGATCCGTTTTCTTTGTGGCTGAATAGTCGCATCCGCATTGATGCGGACACACGTGATTCCTGGAGGATGGCGAGGCCATTGTTATGGGAGAGATGATTGGACAAGTAGGAGAGGTTAGGAGGGTTTCGTGTAGCGTTGCGGTGAGCCAGTGGGCAGAGATGGGAGTGATCGGATCACACCGTGCTCTGTTCCCCCGACAGATCTGGCGCCTTCACTTTAGACGGGATAGGAAGCTGAGGTTGTTGAGGGGCGTGAGGGGCTCTAGAGGGTGGAAGTAAAAACAGCACGGAATGTCTTGGCTTTGATAAGATATGAGGAGCGCTTGCGTCGTGCGTGCTAGATAATAGACACGATATCTCAGTGCACGAGTAAGGCGAACACTCATGTATAATCTAACCTAGATAATAGACACGATATCTAATATATGGT
>Ga0307515_10003741_pt1 | contig 31887 bp, 34 predicted proteins | sample 17_EM_MG_FD_194513 | JGI IMG/M metagenome (GOLD analysis project Ga0307515, IMG submission 194513) | Populus trichocarpa ectomycorrhiza microbial communities from riparian zone in the Pacific Northwest, United States - 17_EM | ecosystem: Host-associated > Plants > Roots > Unclassified | place...
CACGACAGATGACAGGACCAAGCAGATCGCCGAACACGTCAGGCATGCGCACAACGCTAGCACTGCGACAACTATGACTCCGTCAGGTGTTGCTTGACCGTCGTCATCGTGAGCCACAACGACTCTATAATCACCTCGAATAGAGATCCTACGCCCGCTCGATGTTTGTGGAGATATTCACTTGACCGTCCTCATCGTAAGCCACGACAACTCTACAGTCACCCCGAATAGACACCCTACGCTCGCTCGATGCTTGTCGGTCGCCAGGAGTATGAAAGACGATATCATAATGCGGAGATGTCCGTACCACCTACCGCGAATCACTACCAGCCCGATTCACGTCCTTACCGACAGCCCCTCGTCCGCCCGTTCGCTTGTGTATATACTCTATTACCTCCAAACAAGCTATACATCCTCTCGTGCTTTCTAGCTGTACTCGTCGTTGACGGACGTTCAGACTGTCCTCTTGGAACCTGATATCTGGGTAGCTCGACTTATATTCATTTCATGTCCTAATGCTATTGTGTCATTTTATAGCTCCTCTTCTTGTCGCTCATGGAACTCTTGGCCCCCTTGATGATAGTCCCGACTGTTTGCCCAGCGTTCACGTTCACTCGCCATGTGATCTAGTTGGCTTCCCGTTTTTATTATTAAGAGATATAACGCTCCAAGTTATGTTATGTTCCATGTCTGACGTCATGCGTGTCTTTCATTTTTTGGAGTAGAGGTTTTGAAGGGTCGATCTATTCAAGAATTAGCCGTGGATAGTGGGAGGCTTATTGCTGATCATAGGGTGTGCCAATGGTCCTCCTAAAGGTCAAATTCAAATACCGAATAATCCAAATGAAAGCGAAATGAATGTCGACCGGCAGCCAGTCATCGAAATGGAGGCGTCTAAGTCGCAAATCCACAAGTCAGTGACGGACGATGTACCAGTGAGAGAGGCTGCGACTACCCCAGCTGACTCCTCCGAGGCATGAGAGGCGGCAGAAATGGGTGGACGCAGCGTTGGAGTTAGAAGACGAGGTAGAAGGGTGCTGCTTGTATTCATGACGACCTCCTCCTGAGTGGGAAGAGGTGTTACGCTTGGCAATAAGATCCTTGACGTCCTAGCATGGGGGCAGTCATGAGAGAGGTGCTCGGGAGGGTCGCATTTCGAGCAGAAGAGGGCCCTTGCTACATTAGCGGGATCGGTTTCTGCCAAGTGAATCTTCTGACGCGTGTCGAACCGAACACAGGCCTCAGAAGTCTTCGCGGGTGTAAGGTCGGACTGGGTGGTGAGGGCCTGACGAATCTGGTTGTTGAAAGGTAGGCAGAGAGAAGAGTGAAGAGGCGCTGCCCAGGTTTGGCCGTTCGGGATGACACGTCCGATCTTGGCGTAACCCTATTCTATACGGAGGACTTGTGGAGGGCGAGTGAGCGGTGCTTTGGCCATAGGGTATAGACCGGGTTACCAGACTTCCGGTGCCGCTGTATAATCTCCATCTGGAGATCAGATGCAGTGCACATAATAACACCGAGGGCTTCCCGCTCGGAGCATCGCACTTCGCCTATTCTTGGGACGAGCGGGGTGGACACGCGCAGGTGGAGACAAAGACTCCACGTTCACCCTCAAGCCAATTATTTCTTACCCGTCGATGACGCCTTGATCACCTACTATGACCACCTGAACTGCACTCCGTTGCTGCCACTCAGTCAGCAAGGGTACCACTGCATCCACGCTGGCAGTGACAACGACAAGATCATGTTCGCAGTCATTCGCCGAAGGACTTTATCTCCTTGGGATATAAATCGACGTGATATACTCCGCAAGCCGTGCTAGTTCGACTAAGACGCTAGCTTTTCCATTGCGCAACGGCACTGCCCACCCTTGCGACTTGGAGAGATAGGATTGTGCTGTGGGTCGCTCGTTCTGAACAATTTACAGCACTCACAGCACCCGTGCTAAAACTCTCCCTCCTCTTCTCTAGTCCATCGTGTCTTATCGGGAATCCACGCAGGCAATCGTGTCTCCAACATCATCGAAAGCACCTCCACCAGCTCAGACTAGAGTCCAGGCCAACCTGCCTTCCACATATCAAAACCACTTCTCGACCCTTGCTACTTCTGCACGCAGTTTTTCGATGCTACTTGCAAGACCAGTTCCCTCGCACTTGAAGGCAACGACTCGCGGACAACCCGCGAAACCGAGATCTCCGTCCACCATCTCCGCCTTTACAACACCCACTGATATCCTCTGTACCCATCTCTTTTCTGGCCTCTGTAAATGTTACCTCACCAACCTGCTGGGCTGCCTTGTACGAGACCACGACAGTTTACTCGCGATGATATTCTCGAGTCTTATATCATCACGCACCTGAACAAGCATCCTGCCGTGAGAGACTAGTGGTGCTGAGTCGCAGGTTCTCGCCATTCCTGAACGCCGTAAGTAGGCCTCTGTTGTCTCCATTCATCACAAGGTTGCTTCCCATTGGCCTCCACTCTGAGCTGACATTCTATTTAGACAGTAGATACTGTTATAATCCGCCGTTCCTCGCCAATTGCAGCCGCGTTTCTGACAATATGTACAACCCTCGTCATACATCGCCACACTTCGCGATAGCCTGGGCAGCCAACTATTTTTCCTATCGGCTTAAAGCCCTTTCCCCAACACGTGCCAGACCCACCACTTTAGGGACCCATCAATACGTACGGCTGTTGATCATTCTCTGCACTCGATACACCAACTCGATATACCCCATGCATCATATCACGCAACCTTTCCGTGCTCCATTTTTTCACGTATGAGTTCATGGGTTCTGCTTTCGGCGCAAGCCGGTGACCACTCAACGGATATCCATTCATGCTTTCGATGACACCAACTGGCTCGGAAGTGGAGATCGTGTCATTGCTCCTCTAGTCCCACCCTCACTGATCTATTCAGTGTAGAACGAATTCGGAACCAGATCTCGAATGGGAAATCGATGAAACCGGCATCTTGAGTGGCTTATTCCTTCAGTAGTTCTTTGGAGGTTGGTAAGATGAGTTAGGGACGGTGATTCTCATCACGTACGACATGTGATCTCTCTTTCACCTCATCACTTCCGTCGCACGGCTGCCCGGTACGTTGTTCGCACAAAGCAGAAATTGTACGATTGACTATTTGAACAAGGGTTTTCTTCTCCCTCCCTTCCCGGTACCGTGGAGAGGAGATCGGTCATATGCTGGTTCAAGATCCCGCTGGCGACACCATCGGAGTCTTAAGAATTCTCGAAATTTTAGTTATACACCGCCGTCACGGCTATGATACTCACCGCATTTGCTGCTTCGTTGGCAGGGGGAGCAGATGCGAATCAGAATGGATTCGATGGATACACAGTTGGGACTACATATGTCCGGTTGCAATTCGAACGGCGCTTGACACAAGAACTATCGGAAGTGGGGAAGGCAGCCAACCCGTGTTCAACTCAACACACAAGCGCTGTTATCTTTCAATTTCCAGCGGCCCGTATAGTTGTGCGTCGGTCAAATGAGCTGAAGGTGTTGACCTTTATGATGCACATAGTACGATTCTCTTTTCCCTTGCCGGGGGAACTATGTGCTAATCAGGCTAGATTTCTAGGAATCCTCCACTCAATTACATGGCGCCTTGCACCACCGGCGAAGTTTCCCTTTTCTCTGTCATCATTTCCAGCTTGAGAGAAGACATCGACACACCAACTACTCGAACAAGCGGTGTTCTCTCGCCTAGGCGCTGTGAGCAGATCAATTATCTAGGTTGGGTGCGTGTTATTATTTTCCTCTTTCTTCTGTTGAATAACGAGTATCCGCAGCTCGCTCTCTTGTTCCATGCACTCGTCTCGTCTGAGTGTCACCTCTCAACCACAGTCTCACTCACCTGGTCGATTGCGACCTACTCGATTAACGGCGCTACTCAGTCACTCATACTCTCGCCCACGATGATCAGGTCGAGCCTCTCCGCGCCCCCGACGACCCAGCGACTTTCTGGGACCTCGTACCTTTCTTCTACGCAGGCGGTCTCGCCCTCATCTTCACTGCGCCCACGCCTCGAACGATAGCAAGGTGCTCGGCGAGCCTTGTCGAAGCTCACCAGCTATCAACGGCGGTTCGCCGGCCTGAGTGTGAAGGAGCGCGAATGGTCCATGCGTTCGCAATCGAGCTACTACGGCTATTCACCCGTCCAGAGGGTTCCCCAGCTTCGGTCACCGTTACTGCGTACGGTGTTTCCAAAATGGTTATATGGTGCGCATCTATCACGCTTGGTCCCTATTCCTCATCTTGTCTATGTACTCCTCGACCATACATCTCGCTGATACTGGACCTCATAGCCCTACCGCCCTCGCCTACGAGTCCATCACCCACACAAGCTTCATCGACAACACCCATGCTATCTATGGCGAAGCTGGTCATGCACCAACATGTGCGTATTGCCTTCTTTCGTTTCCCATTTGTCTGCTTGGCTCATATACCATCACGCTTTCTCATTGCTGTTTCACGATGATGCTCTGAATCTACCTCGCATCGCGTCGTCGCCTCTGCCGCGTCGACACGCACCCGTTGCCGGTATCGCTGTCTCAACCCCTGGCTATCATCTTCCCTCCCTCCCAAGCACCACATATTTGCCCATGACGGACGACGTGAACAAGCTACTCGCTGAGCACGTCAAGCACATACACAGTGCGAACGACCAGCAGTGAAACAGCAACCCCAACCCAAGTCACACTCACCAACGCCATTGCGAATGCTGCTACGACTATGACCCATCAGGTGTCGCTCAACCGTTGTTATAACCTTGTTTGCGTACACCGTCATGAGTCATGACAGTTCTACAGTCACCTCGAAATTTACACACTCAACTCGCTGCATATTTATCGGTTTCCAGAAGTATGGGGGTGAAGTGAAGGCAGACACCATGCTACACGGTGTAAATACGGGGGCGTCCGTACTACCTACCGCGAGTGCAGTACCGACCTGATTCACGTCCTTCCTACCGACGGTCCCGAGTCCGCCCGTCCGGCTTTATATATACTTTATTGTACGAACGAGCTAGTCATTCTCTTGTGTTTCCTAGTTTTGCTCATCGCATCATTGACGGACGCTGAGAATGTCCTCTTGGCACACTCAGTCTGCTTACCTGTGACTATGCGGCTGGCCTCGTGTTATACTCGTTGCATGTCCTAATGTCAGTGTGTCATTGTTTTGCTCCTCTTTTTGTCACTCATGGACCCTTCTCCTCCCTTGATGAGTCCTGGGCATATTACTCATCATGATGTATGCTGAAAGTCCTCAGGTGAACGTACCGAACAATCCGATTAAAAGCAAAATGTAGTATTACAGCTGAACGGCAAAGGGTGCTCCTGATCTACCATTCGTACAAGACCATTCACATGGATGCCTCGAATTTCACAGTTACCGACCCATGGTAGGTGATTGTGAACGATTTCCACCACTTCTCATATCGCTGCTGGTGTCCAACTGTCTGGTCGAAGAGGTGAGATGCCTCTTCGTAATGCTCAAAAAACATGACCTCCACCTTCACACTCCTGATCTCTCGCCATACTCCGTGCTCCGATGCCTCACAAAAGATAAAATCAATCAAGGGAACTATCCCCAATCCCTGGGTAACAAAAATATAAAGGTTTTGCAGACAGGAAAGATTGAACAAGAAGTCGTGGAATAAATTGAATGCTGCCAAATCAAGGGTCTGGTGTGGGAATCGGTACCAGTCAAGGATTTGGACATGTGAACAGGAGAGGAAGTGGAGAAAGTCCATTGAAAATTCAGTCAACCCTAAATTTGTGCAGGCAGGCAGGTCCACCTGTAGCCCCTCATGCCTAGAATGGTTCTCGGGTTCGTCTAGGTGCCCAGAAACCGAGAACGTTCTCAAGACCTTGAAGGTCCTCCCAAGCATCCAGGAAAATGTTCCAGACCGCATTTCAAGCCGCTGGAGAGTATGAGTCAATGGCAAGTCAAGATCCAGGGAATATTCAGGAATGGATCCTCCCGAAATTTGCAGCCACTCGATTTGTTCCAGGTATGGCAAAATAATGATTTCGTGATTGGATTTCCATTCGATATCAAGATGCCGGAGCTGCCGAAAGAGGGTAGTGGAATGAAGTACGAGTAATCGAGTGTCAGGAAACATAATGCCCAGATGTCGTGTGACTATTGCACTGACAATTATTGCGTCATGGTCTTTACTTGATAGTCCAAAATGCTGATCTAGATAGCCAGTGGAAGTGTAATCAACCGCAATGTCATCCATGCTCCCTCTCCCTTCCCATACTTTCAAATGCTCCAACGGGGGAGTCAGATATGCCCTAGTCCATCCAATAGCCCTAAGTAATGGGAAATTGTCAAGACGCTCAGACTGAGAAAAGCCGTTGGGATACCGCATGCGCAGGAATTTCAGGTGCGGAAGGACATTGGCATGCCAGGTTTGAGACGAGCACCATCGCCTCCACCCTTCATATAAGTCTGTGAGCTCGAACCTTCCAGGCCATTCATTTGTGGATGGTTTCGCGGACAATGACTCAAGAAAGTTTTGGAAGGACGGTGAGGGATGGGTAATGGATAATTCCAACTCTTGTAGACGGATCAAATACTTCAGTACCTTCATTAAGACTTGTTCACTGCACTGAAATGTGAGGTATAGAGAAGTAAGGTTGGAAATCCTTCCATGTACTCTGCATAGCCGGCGTAGGTGTTGATAGACCCTCTGCTCATTGCAATCATGAGATCTGAGGTCCATTTCTCTCAGTTCTGGAACATGGAAGTATCGAGCTGTGGTCATTGGATAGCCATGATAGGCGAAATTCTTGCAGGATGGCAATTGCACCTCATGCCACTGAATTTGCTCCCAATGATGAGGAAGGAGGATTGCACACTCCTCAAGGCATGGGAATTGTCTCCCAGCAATCCATTGGACTGAACAGGCTCTAAGCTGCAGCTTCCGAAGAGTACAAAGAAGAGGCAGATTGGCATCGGGCTCATAAAATGGGAAAGGGAGACGATCAGCTTCAAATATCTGAAGCCGGGTAAAAGTAGGAAGAAGCTCAAATGGCTCATTCATATCTCTGCCATTGACAATAAGCACTGTGAGATTCTGCAACACAGGAAACCAATGGGGTTGGAGAAAGTGGGTGCTGACGAATGGGGGATGGAGTCTCATCTCACAGAGAGGAGCTTCGGTTGGAACAAGTGTGAGCAGATGAGCGAATGAGGGAGAATCCATACATCCAGCTTCTATGTGTAGCACCTTCAGCATATTCATAGGGCTTGCGACTTGAATGCCAAGCTGACCAGCCAAGTTCTCAGGAGGAAATGAGGAAATTGTAAGCTCGTTCCATTGGCGAGTGTTTGTAAGAGAACTCTGGAGTGCAGCAAACATTGGAGCTTCAGATGGGCTTTGGCTATCGCTCTGGGAGTCAATGATAATCTTCTTCGGATATGCCCTCTGCAACCAAGTAACGACCTGCTCCGTCTCAGTCCAGGTCCCAACCCTCAAGGTGGACCATAAATGAGCCATCGTGGTGATAATGGACCTCCAATAGCGACAAACAGAAGCCAGTTGACCCGATTTGACCCGATTCGACTCGATGCAATATAGAAAGATTTCTCGCATAATTTCCATAGGAAGGTAGGTATTAATGGTTTTGCCGGAGGGTGGGACCAGAAGCATCTGATCTGGAATAATGTACGAGTCTGAGGCGGTGGCCCAGTCTACATCTGCGACGATGTTCGAGTCTGGCCCGACGTCCGCGTCGGGAGTCAAGGCCCGACCTGGACGGTGAATAAAGACGGCAACCATATCCTGAGCGTAGATGGGTTATTTTGAGTGAGATAGTGGTGGTGGGGCACTGAAGTTGGGCGGGGCAATTGGGACTAGAGCGGCTCGAGTGCGGCGTGCAGTGTTTCAAGAGCGAAGTAGTCGATGGCTTAGGGACTGACCAGCGTGGTGGTGAGGCGAGCAGCGCAGGCGTAATTGACGAGTCCCTCGCGGTGCTGCTTTCACGTGGTTGCCTCGCTGGACGGTTCAGAGTCTGGCCGGCTAACTGCTCCGGCTAACGCCACAGCGGACGACTTAACATTTTCCATATGGAAAATGTCATGGAGAATGTCCGGAGAATGTCACATTATGCTTACATAATCCCATTGATTTTGACTGCATTCTGGCTACATTCTATGAACATTCTCCCGACAACAAAGGAAACCCTGCTTTGTTAGTTCGTCAGAATGCAGTCAAAATCAATTGAATTATGTAAGCACAATGCGACATTCTCCGGACATTTTCCATGACATTTTCCATATGGAAAATGTTAAGTCGTCCGCTGTGATAACTGCTCCAATGAATCCAGAATCAACAGGGACGAGCGCTACAAGACATCAAATGTGTGGTCTTCGTATCTCGGCAGACTATTCAGGCCAATCTGAGTACGTGAACATTCTAGGTATATATTCTACGAAATGAAGTGTGTACAGCTACCACCATCGATGAGGTGCGTGGAGTTCAGTCTTCCCAGCCTCAACCTTCTTTGAGTGCGCTTAGTTTGCTACGCCCAGAATATTCCAGAGAAAAGACCGAAGCAATAACATGTGGCTAGATCTCCATATTTGTCATCTCGAGATGAACACGGCTGGTGGTGACGGCGGCGGGATCGGTTGATCCTATGCGCAAGAGGGCGTTACAATATTTTGTCAAATAAATTATTGTCTGGATTCACCTTCACTTCTGCAAAGGTGGGCATACATTCATAAGCACATTCCAGTGGAGACAAAGCATCCGACAAAGCATCCGAGGGTTTTCCCTACCTGAATCGCGTTTTGTTCTGCCCCCATCACATCCTCAACTGACAGCGACGGTGCTTCAGCATCTCGGGTCGTTATATACTTCGCAAGCCGCGCTTGTTCGTCTAAAACGTAAACTTTTCCATTGCACAACGGCATGGTCACCCTTGCGACCTCCAGAGATAGGATCATGTTGTAGGTCGCTCGTTCTGGACAATTCCAGTGTTCATGCTAAATAGTCATTCCTCATCTCTAGTCCATCGTGCACTATCGGAATCCACACAGGCGATCGAGACCGTTGAGAGCACCTCCAGCAGCAGAGTCCAGTTGCACTCTCCTACCCGACGCACTCGTCTCTCATCACCGCAAATATCGTCCACTGTGCACCCACCGCTCTTTGCTAGCACTCCACTCAGCGAGACAACCAGCCCACTACGCCACTGCGCACTCGACAACAAGACTATTCTCCCGCTCATCAGCCGACAGGAATATCCTCGACAACGGCCCTACTAACTCATTCTCACTCTCGCCCATGACGATCAGGTCGAGCCTCTTCCCGCTGCCGCAAATGTCGATCGACCCTTATAAGGGAGGGTGTGAATAAGGGGCCTTATTGACAGCCTTATAGAGAGGGCGATACACAAATCCATGTAGTTTTGGTGTTGCTATGTGTTAGACGCTAACGTAAGAGATTATACGATCATGCTAAGGTGGTGGGAGAGCATGCCAGCCGTCATTTTTCGCTCTCACCACCACCAACTCATGGCCTTTTCTTCGGACCTCCCCCATGGTCAAACAGGTATTCTATGAGGGTTGTAAACAATACTGGACCACCAAAAATTGCGCATATCCCACCCCTTATCTTCACACCAGCACTTCTGGAATGTGCGAACCAGAAAAATGCTAAGTCTAACTTGGACCCGACCACTCCCTTCTCCCCTCATTGACCTCACCACCAATGCCTCAAAAACACGCTAATGAATCTATAATCTTGACGCTGGTGAGTACACTAATGCACCGCTCATGCAACCTCCGGTGTTGCGGTATAATCTCCATCTGGAGATCAGATGCAGTGCACATAATAACACCAAGGGCTTCCCGCTCGGAGCATCGCACTTTGCCTATTCTTGGGACGAGCGGGGTGGACACGCGCAGGTGGAGACAAAGACTCCACGTTCACCCTCAAGCCAATTATTTCTTACCCGTCGATGACGCCTTGATCACCTACTGTGACCACCTCGACCACACTTCGTGGCTGCCACTCAGTCAGCAAGAGTCCCACCACATCCACGCTGGCAGTGACCACGACAAGATCATGTTTACAGTCATTCGCCGAGGGACTTCATCTCGTTGGGATATAAATCAACGTGATATACTCCGCAAGCCGTGCTGGTTCGACTCAGATACCAGCCATTCCATTGCCCAACGGCATGCCCACCCTTGCGACTTGGAGCGATAGGATCATGTTGTGGGTCGCTCGTTCTGAACAATTACAGCATTCACAGCACTCATGCTAAAATTCTCCCTCCCCATCTCTAGTCCATCGTGTCTTATCAGAAATCTTCACAGGCAATCGAGTCTCCAACATCATCGAAGCCACCTCCAACAGCTCGGACTAGAACCCAGACCGACCTGCCTTCCACATATCAAAACCACTTCTCGACCCTTGCTACTTCTACACGCGGTTCTTCGATGCTACTTGCAAGACCCGTTCCCTCGCACTTGAAGGCAACGACTTGCGGACAACCCGCAACACCGAGATCTTCGTCTACCATCTCCGCCTTTACAACACCCACTGATATCCTCTGTACCCGTCGCTTTCCTGGCGTCTGCAACTGTTAGTTGCCTCACCAACCTGCTGGGCTGTCTTGTACGAGACCACGGCCGTTCACTCGCGATGATATTCTCGAGTCTTATATCATGACGCACCCGAACACGCGTCATGCTGTGAGACCAGTGGTGCTGAGTCGCAGGTTCTCGCCATTCCTGAACGCTGTAAGTAGGCTTCTGTCGTCTCCATTCATCGCAAGGTTGCTTCCATTCGCTTTCACTCTGAGCTGACATTCTATTTAGAGAGTGGATACTGTTATAGTCTGCTCTTCCTCGCCAATTGCAGCCGCATTTCTGACAAATACATACAACCCTCGTCGTACATCGCCACACTTCGCGATATCCTGGGCGGCGAACTCTCTTTCCTATCGGCTTAAAGCCTTTCCCCGACACGTGCCAGACCCACCACTTTAGGGGCCCATAAACACGTACGGCTGTTGATCATTCTCTGCACTCGATACACCAACTCGATATACCCCGTGCATTATATCATGCAACCTTTCTGTGCTCCATTTTTTCACGTATGAGTTCATGCGTTCCGCTTTCGGCGCAGGCTGGTGACCACTCAACGTATAGCCATCATGCTTTCGATGACACAAACTGGCTCGAAAGTGGAGATCGTGTCATTGCTCCGCTAGTCCCACCCTCACTGATCTATTCAGTGTAGAACGGATTCGAAGCTAGAACTTGAATGGGAAATCGATGAAATGGGCATCTTGAGTGGCTTATTCCTTCAGTAGTTCTTTGGAGGTTGGTAAGATGAGTTAGGGACGGTGGTTCTCATCGTGTACGACATATGATCTCTCTTTCACCTCATCGCTTCCTTCGCACGGCTGCCCGGTACGTTGCTCGCACAAACCGGAAAATGTACAACTGACTATTTAAACAAGGTTTTTCTTCTCCCTCTCTTTCCCGGTACCTACTGTGGAGCGGTGATCGGTCATATGCCGGTTCAAGATCCTCTATCTTTCCCGCTGGCGACACCATCGGAGTCTTAATAATTCTTGAAATTTAAGTTATACATCGTCGTCACGGCTATGATACTCACCCCATTTGCCGCTTCGTTGGCAGGGGGCACGGATGCGAATCAGAATGGATTTGATGGCTACACGGTCGGGACTACATATGTCCGTTTGCAATTCGAATGGCGCTTGACACAAGAGCAATCGGATGTGGGGAAGGCAGCCAACCCTCAACACACAAGCACTGTTATCTTTCAATTTCCAGTGGCCCGTATAGTTGCGCGTCGGTCGAGTGAGCTGAGGATGTTGGCCTTTATGATGCACATAGTACGTTTCTCTTTTCCCTTGCCGGGGGAACTATATGCTAATGAGGATGGATTTCTAGGAATCTCACCACTCATTTACATGGCGCGTTGCACCACCGGCGAAGTTTCCCTTTTCTCTGTCATCGTTTCCAGCTTGAGAGAAGACATCGACACACCAACTACTCGAACAAGCGGTGTTCTCTCGCCTAGGCGCTGTGAGCAGATCAATTATCTAGGTTGGGTGCGTGTTATTATTTTCCTCTTTCTTCTGTTGAATAACGAGTATCCGCAGCTCGCTCTCTTGTTCCATGCACTCGTCTCTTTTGAGTGTCACCTCTCAACCACAGTCTCACTCACCTGATCGATAGCAACCTACTCGATTAACGGCGCTACTCAGTCACTCATACTCTCGCCCACGATGATCAGGTCGAGCCTCTCCGCGCCCCCGACGACCCAGCGACTTTCTGGGACCTCGTACCTCTCTTCTACGCAGGCGATCTCGCCCTCATCTTCACTGCGCCCACGCCTCGAACGATAGCAAGGTGCTCGGCGAGCCTTGTCGAAGCTCACCAGCTATCAACGGCGGTTCACCGGCCTGAGTGTGAAGGAGCGCGAATGGTCCATGTGTGCGCAATCGAGCTACTATGGCTATTCACTCGTCCAGAGGGTTCCCCAGCTATCGGTCCCCGTTACTGTGCACGGTGTTTCCAAAATGGTTATATGGTGCGCATTTATCGTGCTTGGTCCCTATTCCTCATCTTGTCTATGTGCTCCTCGACCGTCCATCTCGCTGATACTGGACCTCATAGCCCTACCGCCCTCGCCTACGAGTCCATCGCCCACACAAGCTTCATCGACAACACCCATGCTATCTATGGCGAGGCTGGTCATGCACCAACATGTGCGTATTACCTTCTTTCGTTTCCCATATGTCTACTTGGCTCACATACCATCACGCTTTCTCATTGCTATTTCACGATGACGCTCTGAATCTACCTCGCATCGCATCGTCGCCTCTGCCGCGTCGACACGCATTTGTTGCCGGTATCGCTGTCTCAACCCTTGGCTACCATTTTCCCTCTCCCTCCAAGCACCACCTATATTTGTCCATGACGGACGACGGGATCCAGCTACTCGCCGAGCACGTCAAGCACGTGCACAACGCCAGCAACTCGCAGTGAAACGGCAGCCCCAACCCAAGTCGCACTCACCAGCACCATTGCGAACGCTGCTACGACTATGACCCCATCAGGTGTCGTTCGACCGTTGTCATAGCCTTGTTTGCGTACGCCGCCATGAGCCACGACAGCTCTACAGTCACCTCGAATTTTACACATTCCGCTCGCAGTATATTTATCGGTTTCCAGAAGTATGGGGGTGAAGTGAAGGCAGACACTATGCTCCACGGTGTAAATATGGGGGATGTCCGTACCACCCACCGCGAGTCCAGTACCGACCCGATTCACATCCTTCCTACCAACAGTCCCTCGTCCGCCCGTCCGCCTGTGTATATACTTTATTGCGTACGAACGAGCTATTCATTCTCTCGTGTTTCCTAGTTTTGCTCATCGTTGATGGACGCTCGGGATGTCCTCTTGCGACACTCAGTCTGCTTACCTGTGACTATACGGCTGGGCTGGTCTTATACTCGTGCATGTCCTAATGTCAATGTGTCATTTTTGCTCCTCTTCTTGTCGCTCATGGACCCCCTTCTCCCCTTGATGATCAGTCGATCCTGAGTGCTGTAATACGCCACCTATCCAGCGTTCACCTTGATTTTCTATGTCGTCTAGTTGGCTTCCCTTTTGTTATCCTTGATAGATATAACGCTCCAAGTTGTGCTATGTCCCATGGCTTAGGTCATGCTCCAAGTAGACGATTTGAAGGGTCGACCCGTTCTTGAATTGGCTGCAAATAGTTGGAAGCATATTAATTATCATAGTGCGTGCTGAGAGTCCTCTTAAAAGTCAGATGAAAGTACCGATTGAAAGAAAAATGTAATATTACAGCCGAACTGCAAAGAGTGCTCCTGATCTACCATTTGTGCAAGACCGTTCACATGGATGCAGTGATTGTGGCATTTGTGGCGTGTTCCTTGGTGACTGTGAACGATTTCCACCATTTCTCATATCGCAGCTGGTGTCCAACCGTCTGGTCGAGGTGGTGAGATTCTTCTGAGGAAGAATAAAACCAGATGTTCACTTTCACACTCCTGATATCCCGCCATACACCATGCTCCGGTGCGCCGCAGAAGACAAAATCAATCAAGGGATCCATCCCCAAACCCCGGCGAACAAAAATATCAAGGTTTTGCAAACGGGAAAGATTGAATAAGACATCATGTAATGAATTAAACGCTGCCAAATCAAAGGTAGGCTGTGATGAGCTTTGGGACCAGCGAAGGATTTGGACATTTGAACAGGAGAGGAGGCGGAGATATTCGATTGGACAGTTAAACAAATCCAATGTGGTGCAGGCAGGCAGGTTCACCTGCAGCCCCTCATGCCTAGAATGGTTCTCACATTCGTCTAGCATATGAGTAAACCTGAACTCTCTCAGGGTCTTGAAGGTCCTCCCGAGCATCCAAGAAGATGTTGAAGAGGTCAGTTCAAGCCATTGGAGAGCACGAGTCAATGGCAAGTCAAGATTCAAGGAATATTCAGAAATGGGTCCATTCGAAATTCTCAGCCTCTCGATTTGTTCCAGGTATGGCAAAATATGGATTTCGTGATTATAATTGCAGATGATCTCAAGATGCAGGAGCTGCCTAAAGAGGGCAGTGGAATAAAGTGCGAGTAATCGAGTATCAGGAAACGCAATAGCCAGACGTCGTGTGACTATAGCCCTGACAATCGATGCGTCACTTCGTTCACTTGATATTCCAAAATGCTCATCTAGACTGTCGGTGGAAGCGTAATCAACCGTAATGTCATCTATGCTCCCTCTCCCCTCCCATACTTTCAAGTGCTTTAAAGGGGTGGTCAGATATGCCCTAGTCGACCCAATAGCTCTGAGGAATGGGAAATTGTCAAGGCTCTCAGACTGAGAAAAGCCTTTGGGGCATTGTATGCCCAGGAATTTCAGGTGTGGGAAGACATTGGTATGCCAGGTTTGAGAGGAGCACCATTTCTCCCACCCTTCATGATAATCCCTCAATGAGTACCATCCAGGCCATTCATTTGTAGATGGCTTCGCAGCCAGTGACTCAAGAAAGGTTTGGAAAGACGGTGAAGGATAGGTAATGGATAACACCAACTCTTGTAGAGGGATCAAATACCTCAGCACCTTGATTAGGACTTGTTCACTGCACTGAAATGTGAGGTGTAGAGTAGTAAGGTTGGAAATCCTCCCATTTACCCTGCATAGATGGCGTAGGTGTTGGCAGACCCTCTGCTCATTGCAATCATGAGACCTAAGGTCCATCGCTCTCATTTCAGGAACCTGGAAATATTGAGCTGTGGTCACTGGATAACCATGATACGCCAATTTCGTGCAGGATGGCAATTGCACCTCATGCTGCTGAATTTGCTCCCAATGATGAGGAAGGAGGATTACACACTCCTCAAGGCATGGGAATTGTCTCCCAGCCATCCATTGGACTGAACAGGCTCTCAGCTGCAGCTTCCGAAGAGTACAGAGAAGAGGCAGATTTGAATTGGGCTCATAAAATGGGAGAAGAAGACGATCAGCCTCAAATGTCTGAAGCTGGATAAACATAGGAAGAAGCTCAAATGGCTCATGAACATCTCTTCCATTGACAATAAACACTGTGAGATTCTGCAAAACAGGGAACCAATGTGGTTGGAGAAAGTGGGTGATGACAAATGGGGAATGGAGTCCCATCTCACGGAGAGGAGCTTCGGTTGGAACAAGGTTGAGCAGATGAGTAAATGAGGGAGAATCCACACACCCAGCTTTTATGTGTAGCGCTTTCAACACTTTCATTGGGTTTGCGACTTGAACGTCAAGCTGACTAGCCAAGTTCTCAGGAGGAAATGAGGAAATAGTAAGCTCATTCCACAGGTTGGTGCTTGTAAGGGAACACTGGAGTGCAGCAAACATTGGAGCTTCAGATGGGCTTTGGGTATCTCTCTGGGGATCAATGATAACTTTCTTCGGATATGCCCTCTGCAACCAAATGACGACCTGTTCCGTCTCAGTCCAGGTCCCAACCCTCAAGGTGGACCATAAACTGGGCAATGTGGCGATAGTAGACCTCCAGTAGCGACAAACAAAAGCCAATTGACCAGATTTTGTGTGATTTGATTCAATGCAATATAGAAAGATCTCTCGCATAAGTTCCATAGGAAGGCAGGTATTAATGAGTTTTCGGACCACAGGTTCCTCGACATATCGAGATATGGCCAAGCGCTCAATGGCGGACTTCCTGACGAGCATAGATGGGTTGTTTATTGAGTCTGGAGAGGACATGGTCTGAAGAGGAGAATTTGATGGTGAGGCACTGAAGTTGGGGGCGGGGCAATAGAACGTGAACCGCAGGACGAATCCGTGTGGTGGTGGACAAACTTGCAGCTACAGACCACCTCATGGTCACCCACATTCCGTATTTGGATAGGCGAGTTCACTGTTCTCTATTACTCTATTACTAAGTATTCCAGTACTGAAACCATTGAAAACGAGCTCTGGCCAGAATCTGGCCAGAGCCCTGGTTCGGGGCTCTTAGAAAAATTAGCGCAAATAGTGTCGTCGCTGTCATGTGTCATCCGACCATTCGCCATCGCCGCCCACTCACCGACGTTGTGTCCTCAACGCCGCCGCCCTGCCCAGCCATCTGTCCGTCGTCGCCGTCACCTGTCAACCAGCCACCCACCCCGGCCACCCACCTGCCCGGCCACCGGCCGCCCTCTCCTCACCTTTTTTGGACCACATCATCATCGTCGCTATTGCCGTCGCCGCCTGCCCCACTGCCCCCACTTTCCATGGGTGCATTCTCAACATACCAGAAGGTGAGTACAATAATTTCAAACGCGTCATTCAGCTGACCACTCAAAAATTTTACGAACAGTGCAACGACCCCAGGAGCGATTCGGTCCCGCGTATGTGCATTCTACAATATCACATACGTTTTGCTGATGCTCGTGGCTGAACCTACAATCTACGCGCAGTGTTCAACAGCGCTGTAGGTCCTTTCCCCCCTCCTCGCCGCCTTCCTCGCCACCCCTACACGTCAATGGGCACATGATCAAGGTCCTCTGCATACACACATGTGAGTACAATATATTTGAAGGCGTTGCTGAGTAGCTAATCGCTTGCACCTCGAAAATCTCAGTTGGTCTGCGTAACGACCCCGGGAGCGACACCCCCGTGTACGTACGTATTCACACCTATCTCACGTACTTCACTGACGCTTGTAGCCCGACCCACAGCCTACCCACGACAGCTATCGGCCCCGCAAGACCTCGGACTTTCCCTCTCCCCTCGCTGCCTCCTTCGCTGCCCCCACACACCCAACCGCACATCCCCAAAGCCCCCTGCATACCCACAGGTGAGTACGATACCCTCCAATGCGCCATTCAGCTTACAACCCAACAGCCTTGCCCGGGCACTGCCGGACCCCATAACGGCCCCAGGAGCGAGCCCTCCGTGTACGTGCGTATGCATATATATCGCATATGCTTCACTGACGCTTTTAGCCCTACCCACAACCTACGCGCACCGGTTATTGGCTTCGCAGGACCTGCACACCCTGCCTCGATGCGCTCACCTTTCGTCACCACTAATCTTGTCTATTGCGTACTCATTGCTCATCACCAGCACTCCACTCAGCTAGACAACCAGCCCGCTGCGCCACTGCGCACTTGATAATGAGGCTATTCTCCCACTCATCAGCCGACATGGGGCTCCCCGATAACGGCCCTCCTTGCGCACTCTTACTCTCGCCCACGATCATCAGGTTGAGCCTCTCCCGACCCCGACGTTCCCGGCGACTGTCTGCGCCCTCATACCCTTCCTCTGCGCCAGCGATTACGCCCTTATCTTCGCTGCGCTCCTCATCCTATTCGTCGAAGGCGATTCGAACGATAGCAAGGTGCTAGGTGAGCAGCAGTCGCAACTCACCAGCCACCAACAACGGATCGTTGGCCTGAGTGAGAAGGAGCGCGAATGGCCCATGCACTCGCAATCGAGCTACTATGACTATTCGCCCGTCCAGAGGAATGTCACGGGTTCCCCAGGTCCAGTTACCATTACTGCCTGGCCAAGCCACCGTTGTTTCTAAATGGTTATTTGGGGCGAACCATTCGCACTTGGTCCGTATTCCTTATTTAATCCATGTGCTCCTCGGGCGTACGTCTCGCTGATACTCGACCTCATAACTCGCCTACAAGTCCATCATCCGCGCAAGCATCATGGGCAGAACCTATGCTATCTATGGCGAAGCTGATCATACACCGACATGTGCATATCGCCTTCTTCCGTTTCCCATTTGGCAACTTGACTCACATAACATCCCGCCTTTTTTCCGATGACGCTCTGAATCCACCTTGCATCATCGCACCGGCCGCACCAGCGTCAACACGCGGAGGAGAGGGTCCAACACGCTTATAGATAGCCCACAAGCCGGGCAGGTGAAGGGGGTAGACGGACCCGCGAAAAACGGCACTATCAGATACCACTGTGTGGCGCGCGTTGGAGTCCCAACAGCGCCACCCCTTGTGACTTTAGGATATCCGATGAAAATACACCGCGCCGTGTGCGGCTGTAAGTCTCGGCGCTGGTCCTTCTGCAAATGGCATAAGCAAGAAACTGAAGGGCGGAGACGACCCACTGCACCTTTCTTGCCGTAAAACAGCTCATGGGGAGTACGAGGCAAGCGAATCTTCTGCCCAAGGGCTTGTCAGCGCGGGCAGCCAGCTTCGAGTGAATCGCACGGGTAAGCTTTCCGTTTACAGTCCTCACAAAAATCATCGCCGGGACGCAGGTCCGCAACATGGGCAGGCAATCCCTCGATCGACTTGTTCCGGACGAAGTCGTGCAGGACTGGATAAGGTGTGTGGTTGAGGCGTGCATGTAATTGCTCCATCGTGACGTGCGCAGAATCAACAGCATCGTCAACCCTCCAGTTGAGATACGCGTTGTTATTGTTACGAATTGTTGTCGTAAATTTGACGGCGTTTGTGTGGCGGTTTATCCACCTCCTCTCCAGATAACCTAAGACCTCGAAGTGCGTGTTTCTATGCTCCTGTACGAATTAATTGGCTAAGGGGAAGCTGGTTGTAAGGACGTGGACGTGGAGGAACGTGATTTATTACGATCTTAAAACCACAAGAAGACACAAGGCGCATGGATCCTTTGCCATCGGAGAATACCATGTTCGCATCCGCTAGCCGAATTGGATGCCGATCTGATTCGAGGTCAATCATCGGACTGGAGGTGCCTGAATCGCAAATGCGCAAGTCAGTGGTGCGCGAGGTACCAGTGAGAGAGAGGCTGTAACTACCCCAGCTGACTCCTCCGAGGAATGAGAAGCGGCAGAATGGGTAGACGCAGTGTTGGAGCCCGAGGTAGAAGGGTGCTGGTTGTAGTTACGATGACTTTCCCCTGAGTGGGAAGCAGAGTTACGCTTGGTAATAAGATCCTTGATGGCCCCGGCATGGGGGCAGTCACGAGAGAGGTGCTCGGGGGAGTCGCATTTCCAGCAGAAGAAGGCCCTTGCTACATTAGCGGGATCGGTTTCTTCCAAGTGAATCATCTGACCCGTGTCGAACCGAACACGGGCCTCAGTAGCCTTCGCGGGTGTAAGGTCGGACTGGGTGGTGAGGGCCTGACGAATGTGGTCGTCGAAAGAGAGAAGAGCGACGAGGCGCTGCCCAGCTGTTTGACCGTCCGGGGTGACACGCTCGATCTTGGCGTAACCCGATTCTTTGCGGAGGACTTGGAGAGGGCGAGTGAGCGGTCATTAGGGCATAGACCGGGTTACCAGATTTCCGCCGTCGTGGTATAATCCCCATCTGGAGATCAGATGCAGTGCATATAATAACACCGAGGGCCTCCCGCTCGGAGCATCGCACTTCGCCTATTCTTGGGACGAGCGGTCGACACGCGCAGGTGGAGACAAAGCACCCAAGGTTCAACATCAAACCGATTATTTTCTTACCTGCCGATGGCGCCTTGATCCCCTACTATGACCACCTGAACCGCACTTCGTGGCTGCCACTCAGCCAGCAAGAGTCCCACCACATCCACGGTGGCAGTGACAACGACAAGATCATGTTTGCAGTCATTCGCCAAAGGACGTCATCCCCTTGGGATATAAATCGACGTGATGTTCTCTGCAAGCTGTGCTGGTTCGACTAAGACGCTACCCTTTCCATTGCCCAATGGCATGCCCACCCTTGCGACTTGGAGAGATAGGATTGCACTGTGGGTCGCTCGTTCTGAACAATTACAGCATTCACAGCGCTCGTGCTAAAATACTGCTAAAATACTCCCTCCTCATCTCTAGTCCATCGTGTCTTATCAGAAATCTACACAGGCAATCGAGTCTCCAACGTCATCGAAAGCACCTCCAACAGCTCGGACTAGAGTCCAAGCCGACCTGCCTTCCACGTATCAAAACCACTTCTCAACCCTTGCTACTTTTACACGCGGTTCTTCGATGTTACTTGCAAGACCCGTTCCCTCGCACTTGAAGGCAACGACTCGCGGACAACCGCGAACCCCAGATCTTCGTCTACCATCTCCGCCTTTACAACACCCACTGATATCCTCTGTACCCGTCGCTTTCCTGGCGTCTGCAACTGTTGCCTCACCAACCTGCTGGGCTGTCTTGTACGAGACCACGGCAGTTCACTCGTGATGATATTCTCGAGTCTTATATCATGACGCACCCAAACAAGCATCCTGCCCTGAGAGACTAGTGGTGCTGAGTCGCAGGTTCTCGCCATTCCTGAACGCCGTAAGTAGGCTTCTGTCGTCTCCATTCATCACAAGGTTGTTTCCCGTTGGCTTCCACTCTGATCTGACATTCTATTTAGACAGTAGATCCTGTTGTAATCTGCCGTTCCTCGCCAATTGTAGCCGCATTTCTGACAATACGTACAACCCTCGTCGTACATCGCCACACTTCGCGATATCCAGAGCAGCGAGCCTTTCCTATTGGCTTAAAGCCTTTTCCCCCAACACGTGTCAGACTCACCACTTTAGGGACCCATAAACACGTACGGCTGTTGATCATTCCCTGCACTCGATACACCAACTCGATATACCCCATGCACTGTATCACGCAACCTTTCTGTGCTCCATTTTTTCACGTATGAGTTCATGCGTTCCGCTTTCGGCGCAAGCCCAATAACCACTCAACGGATATTAATTCATGCTTTCGATGACACAACTGGCTCGGAAATGGAGATCGTGTCATTGCTCCTCTAGTCCCGCCCTCACTGATCTATTCAGTGTAGAATGTATTCGAAACTAGAACTCGAATGGGAAATCGATGAAACGGGCATCTTGAGTGACTTATTCCTTCAGTGGTTCTTTGGAGGTTGGTAAGATGAGTTAGGGATGGTGATTCTCATCGTGTACGACATGTGATCTCTCTTTCACCTCGTCGCTTCTGTCGCACGGCTGCCTGGTACGTTGCTCGCACTAACCGGAAAATGTACAATTGACTATTTGAACAAGGTTTTTCTTCTCCTTCCCTTTCCCGGTACCTACCGTGGAGAGGTGATTGGTCATATGCTGGTTCAAGATCCCCTAGATTCCCCGCTGGCGACCATCGGAGTCTTAATAATTCTCGAAATTTAAGTTATACACCGTCGTCACGGCTATGATACTCACCGTGTTTGCCGCTTCGTTGGCGGGGGGGCACGGATGCGAATCAGAATGGATTCGATAGATATGCAGTCGGGACTACACATGTCCGCTTGCGATTCGAATGGCACTTAACGCAAGTGCAATCGGAAGTGGGGAAGGCAGCCGGCCCGTGTTCAACTCAACACGCAAGCGCCGTTATCTTTCAATTTCCAGTGGCGCTTATAGTTGCGCGTTGGTCGAATGAGCTGAAGGCTTTAGCCTTTATGATGCACATAGTACGATTCTCTTTTCCCTTGCCGGGGGAACTATGTGCTAATCAAGCTGGATTTCTAGGAATTTCGCCACTCAATTACATGGCGCGTTGCACACCGGCGAGGTTTCCCTTTTCTCTGTCATCATTTCCAGCGTGGGAGAAGACATCAACATACCAACTACTCGAACAAGCGGTGCTCTCTCGCCTAGTTGCTGTGAGCAGACCAATCATCTAGGTTGGGTTCGTGTTATTATTTTCTTCTTTCTTCTGTTGAATAACGAGTATCGCAGTTCGTTCTCTTGTTCCACGTACTCGTCTCTTTTGCGTGTCACCTCCCAACCACACTCTCACTCACCTGGTCGACAGCAACCTACTCGATAAACGGCGCACCTCAGTCACTCATACTCTCGCCCACGATGATCAGGTCGAGCCTCACCACACCCCCGACGATCCAGCGACTTTCTGGGACCTCGTACCCTTCTTCTGCGCCGGCGATCTCGCCCTCATCTTCACCGCGCTCACCCTACTCGTCGAAGACGAATCGAACGATAGCAAGGTGCTTGGCGAGCAGCAGTCGCAGCTCACCAGCTATCAACGGCGGTTCGTCGGCCTGAGTCTGAAGGAGCGTGAATCGACCATGCGTTCGCAATCGAGCTACTATGGCTATTCACCCGTCCAGCCCCAGCTTCGGTCACCGTTACTGCGCATGGTGTTCCCAAAATGGTTATTTTGGTGCGCATCTATCACGCTTGGTCCCTATTCCTCATCTTATCTATGTGCTCCTCGACCATACATCTCGCTGATACTGGACCTCACAGCCCTACCATCCCTCGCCTACGAGTCCATCACCCACACAAGCTTCATCGACAACATCTATGCTATCTATGGCGAAGCTGGTCATGCACCAACATGTGCGTATTGCCTTCTTTCGTTTCCCATTTGTTTGCTTTGCTCACATAACATCACGCTTTCTCATTACTTTTTCACGATGACGCTCTGAATCTACCTCGCATCGCATCGTCACCTCTGCCGTGTCGACACGCATTCGTTGCCTGTATCGCTGTCTCAACCCCTGGCTATCATTTTCCCTCTCTCCAAGCACCCCCTATATTTGTCCATGACGGACGACGGGAACAAGCTACTCGCCGTGTCGCTCGACCGTTGTCATAGCCTCGCTTGCGTACGCCATCATGAGCCACGACAGCTCTACAGCCACGTCGAAATTTACACACCCCACTCGCGGCATATTTAGAAGTATGGGGGTCCAGAGAATGCAGACACTATGCTACACGGTGTGAATACGGGGGATATCCGTACCACCCACCGCGAGTACAGTACCGACCCGATTCACGTCCTTCCTACCGACAGTCCCTCGTCTGCCCGTCCACCTGTATATATACTTTTTGCATACGAACAAGCTATTCATTCTCTCGTGTTTCCTAGTTTTGCTCATCGTTGACGGACACTCGGAATGTCCTCTTGGGACACTCAGTCTGTTTACCTGTGACTATGTGGCTGGGCTGGTCTTATACTCGTGCATGTCCTGACGTCAATGTATCATTGTTTTGCTCCTCTTTTTGTCGCTCATGGACCCTTTTCCCCCCTTGATGATCAATCCTGCATGGGTGCTGTAATTTATATTTGCCACCCGTCCAGCGTTCACCTTCGTCTTCCATGACATCTACTTCGCTTCCCTTTTGTTATCCCTGATAGATATAATGCTCCAAGTTGTGGTATGTTTCATGGCTGAGGTCATGCTTGAAGTAGATGATTTGAAGGGTCGATCTGTTCTTGAATTGGCTGCAAATAGTTGGAAGCATATCACTTATCATAGTGTGTGCTGAAAGCCATTTTAAAAGTCAGATGAAAGTACCGAACAATCCGATTGAAAGCAAAATGTAGTATTACAGCTGAACGGCAAAAAGTGCTCCTGATCTACCATTTGTACAAAACCATTCACATGGATGCAGCAATTGCGACTGTTGTGGAGTATTTAATGGTGACTGTGAACGATTTCCACCATTTCTCATAACGCAGCTGGCGTCCAACCGTCTGGTCGAAGTGGTGAGATGCTCCAGAGGAAGAATTAAACCGGATGTCAACTTTCACACTCCTGATATCTCGCCATACTCCATGCTCCGATGCTCCACAAAAGACAAAATCAATCAAGGAAACTGTCCCCAAACCCGGGGGAACCGAAATATCAAGGTTCCGCAAACAGGAAAGATTGCATAAAAAATCATGTAATGAATTGAACATTGCCAAATCAAAGGTGGTCTGGAATAAGCCATGGGACCAGTGAAGGATTTGGACATTTGAACAGGAGAGGAAGCGGAGATAGTACATTGGACAGCCATAAAAACACAATGTTGTGCAGGCAGGCAGGTCCACCTGCAGCCCCTCATGCCTAGAATGGCTTGTGGGTTCGTTTGGTGGAAGACTAAACATGAACTCTCTCAGGGCCTGGAAGGTCCTCCCGAGCATCCAAAATGGTGTTGAATAAGTCAGTTGAAGCCACTGGAGAGTATGCGTCAATGGCAAGTCAAGGTTCAAGGGATGTCCAGAAATGTATCCACGCTCAATTTCCAGCCTCTCGATTTGTTCCAGGTATGGCAAAATAAGGATGCTATGATTAGATTTGCAGATGAGCTCAAGACGCTGGAGCTGCCTAAAGAGGACAGTGGAATGGAGTGCGAATAGTGGAGTATCAGGAAATTCAATGGCCAGATGTCGTGTGACCATTGCCTTGACAATCGTTGCGTCATGTTCTGTACTTGATACTCCAAGGTGCTTATATAGATAGCCGGTGGAAGTGTAATCAACCGGAATGTCATCCTTGCTTCCTCTCCCCTCGCATACTTTCAAATGCTCCAAAGGGGCAGTCATATATGCCCTAGTCCATCCAATAGCTCTGAATAATGGGAGATTGTCAAGGCACTCAGACTCAGAAAAGCCACTGGGGCACTCTATGGACAGGAATTTCAGGTGCGGGAGGACATTGGCGTGCCAGGTTTGAGAGGAGCACCATTCCTCCCACCCTTCATGATAAGTTAACAATGAGGACCATTTAGGCCATTCACTCGTAGATGGTTTCGCAGCCAGTGACTCAAGGAAGTATTGGAAGGACGGTGAAGGATAGGTAATGGATAAATGCAACTCTTGTAGAGGGATCAAATATTTCAGTACCTTCATTAAGACTCGTTCACTGCACTGGAATGTGAGGTGTAGAGTAGTAAGGTTGGAAATCCTTCCATTTACTCTGCATAGATGACGTAGGTGTTGGCAGACCCTCTGCTCATTGCAATCTTGAGATCTGAGGTCCATTTCTCTCATTTCGGGGACATCTAAATATTGAGCTGTGGTCATTGGATAACCACAATACGCCAATTTCTTGCAGGATGGAAATTGCACCTTATGCTGCTGAATTACCTCCCAATGACGAGGAAGGAGGATTGCACACTCCTCAATGCATGGGAATTGTCTCCCAGCCATCCATTGGATTGAACAGGCTCTAAGCCGCAGCTTCCGAAGAGTACAGAGAAGAGGCAGATTGGTATTGGGTCCATAAAATGGGAGACGAAGACGATCAGCCTCAAATATCTGAAGCTGGGTAAACGTAGGAAGAAGCTCAAATGGCTCATTCATATCTCTGCCATTGACAATAAGCACTATGAGGTTCTGCAAGACAGGAAACCAATGGGGTTGGAGAAAGTGGGTGGTGGCGAATGGGGGATGGAGCCTCATCTCACAGAGAGGACCTTCGGTTGGAACAAGATCGAGCAGACGAGCGAATGAGGGAGAATATATACATCCAGCCTCTACGTGTAGCACTTTCAACACATTCATTGGGCTTGCCACTTGAAAGCCAAGCGGACTAACCGCATTCTCAGGAGGAAAAGAGCAAATAGTAAGCTCGTGCCACTGGCGAGTGTGTGCAAGAGCATCCATGAGTGCAGCAAGTGGCAGAGCATCCATGAGTGCAGCAAGTGGCAGAGCATCCGTGAGTGCAGCAAGTGGCAGAGCATTGGATGACAGCTGACAATCTTGCTGGGTGTCAATGACAATCTTCTTCGGATGTGCTCTCTGCACCCAAATAGCAACCCGTTCCCTCTCGGTCCGGGTTCCAACCCTCAGGATGGACCATAGATGAGACATTGTAGTGATAACAGCCCTCCAGTAGCGACAAACCGAAGCCAATTGACCAGATTTTGTTTGATTCGATTCCATGGAATATAGAAAGATCTCTCGCATAAGTTCCATAGGAAGGTAGGTATTAATGGCTTTGCGGGAAGGCATGGCCACAGGCATCCTGTGTGGAGGGATGTCCGAGTCAGAAGCGATGTCCCAGTGTGGAGGGATATTCCAGTGTGGTCCGAGTCTGAAGTGATGTCTGAGTCTGAAGTGATGTCCGAGTCTGGAGCGATGGCCTTTTCGAGTGAGATAGTGACGAAGACACAGTTTGAAGAGGAGAAATCGATCGTGAGGTGCTGAGGTTGGGATGACTCGAGTGCGGCGTGCAGCGTTTCAAGAGCGAAGTGGGGACTGACTAGCGCGTGTGGTGGTGAGACAAGCAGCGCAGGCGTAGTTGGCGAGTCTGGGAATCTCCCTGCTGATGCTAAGGTCTTTTGCAGACGGTTCAGAGTCTGGCCAGCTGACTGCTCTAATGAATCCAGATCCACTTCGACAAGCGCTACAGGGCATTCGCGCAGGTCTCATGGGCGTCTCGGCGGCCTATTCAGGCCAGTCTGAGTCCTGGGATACCCAATAATGTTCTATATATATATTCTACCAAATGAAGTGCGTACAGCTTCCACCACCAGGTGCGTGGAGGTCAGTCTCCCCAGCCTCATTCTTCTTGGGGGCGGTCATCGATCATTGATAACAGAACGTGATACAACTGAAATCCTTCAATTGCGCTGAGTAGTGTTGCCGTGAGTCGTGTGCTTGGCGAGTGCTTGGCCGACTACGAAGTCTTGCCTTTTTGGGCCGACTCACCAGAACTCACTGTCAACTTCCTAACTCGGAAATGAGCCGGTGGGTCGGGTGAGTCGATGAGGGTCAGGGAAGACATGGCGATCGCTTTCGAAGACCATATAATGAATTGAGAGCTGTCAAATCAAAAGTGGTCCGCGCTGGAACACTCTCCTGGCGAAAAAATGTGGACATTTGAACAGGACAGGAAGCGGAAATAGTCCATTAGACAGCCCACCAGCTGCAATGTTGTGCAGGCAGGCAGGCCAGAGTTCTTCACCGCGCTGCCCAGCTGTTTGGCCGTCCGGGGTGATACGTTTGATCTTGGCGTAACCCGATTCTATGCGGCTGCAAAGCTCGGTGTAGGATTCGGCAGAGGACTAGCAGAGCGCGAGGAACTCAAGCCATAACCGTTTTGTCCAGAGGGCATAGGTGTCACAGTATAATCTCCAAATGGAGATCAGCCGAGGGCCTCCCACTCGGTGCATCCCACTTCCCCTGCTCCGGGGGTCGACGTAAACATTGTTGGGGCCGGGGTGATGCTCGATGATACGGACGTGGCCTGCGGTACCAGTAAGTAAGATAGGAGATCACGTTGATCTCCCGCTTGGGACAGTTCCCGCTTGCGAGGATGGGCACGTTTTGGTATTGGCCCGAGTCCGTATCAGAAATGAAAGAGAGAGAGAGCGTGGGAACGAGCAAGCGCCCATAACATGTGGCGCTCGCCCAGGATCGAGGCCTACCGGAGGAATGGCACGTGGGAACTTGCTCAATCTCTGCCTGGTGTGCGCCCGATCGGGAGTAGGTCGGTTTATATTGTCGGGCCTGCCGGTGGGGTCAGGTGGTGCCAATCTGTCCAAGTCAACCCACGAAACTGGATGACCTCATCCACATTTTTGTTCAGAAGTACTCCGCTGTTATGACCTTGCTACCACACTCGATATCGAGATCGTGAGAGTATAGACAGGGAAATTCAGTCTCTTCACTGTCCTGTGCACTCTAGTGAGCTATTTATGTGTTGGTCTTAACTCTGACCGAGCGAACTCAAAACAGAACCGCTGGTCGCAACTATATGGGGGTTCACCGCGAGCGCCTTGAAATGCTGAATCCGGGGCGATGTTAGCCACGCAATAACCTGGGCGCATCGGATGAGTGAATCAAATGTGTTCACCTTGGTGTTTTGCAGGTGGACGCTGCAGGTGGGGACAAAGCACTCAAGGTTTCGACATCAACCCAATATTTCTTTCCCACCGGTGGCGCCTTGATCACCGGTGTACTATGACCACCTGAACCGCACCTCGCTGCTGCAACTCAACCAGCAAGGATCCCACCACATCCACGCTGGCAGTCACGACGACAAGATTATGTTCGCAGTCATTCGCCTAAGGGCTTCACCTCGTTAGGATATAAATCGACGTGATATACCTCGCAAGCCGTGCTGGTTCGCCTAAGACGCTAGCCTTTCCATTGCACAACGGCGTGCCCATCCTTGCGACTTGGAGAGATAGGGTCGTGTTGTGGGTCGCTCGTTCTGCACAATGACAGCATTCATGCTAATTCTCTCCCTCCTCATCTCTAGTCCATCGTGTCTTATCGGGAATCCACACAGGCAATCCAGTTTCCAACATCATCAAGGGCACCCCGGACTGGAGTCAACCGACCTCCCTGGCACGTAATAAAACCGCATCTCAGTCATTACTACTTCCGCGTGAGGCTCTTCTGTGAACCACTTTCTCTCGCGTGAAGGAAGAGAACGACTCGCGGGCGACCCAACATCCACTCTCCTCGCCTCTTCGCGTCTACAACACCTAACTGCTGTCCTCTCATACAAGACCATGGCAATTCACTCGTGATATACTCAAGTCTGATATCATGGCTCACCCGAACACGCGCCATGTCGTGAGCACAAGCGGTCGCTATTACATACTCCCTCGGAGCCTCGTAAGTAGGTATATGTCCTCTCCCTGTGCATACTATTCCCTATGTTTACACTCTATTGCTCTTTGCCAATTGCTGCCGCCTCTCTAAGAACAAGTACGGCCCTCGACCCACCTTCGATCCATATATGGTCACACTTCGCGGTATCGTGAACAGCGAACTACCGTCCTATCGGCTCAAAATGCTTTACCCCACCACGTACCAGGCCCACCACTTTGGGACCCGCTCGAACACACATGGCGATCGACCAACCTCTGCACTGGACACACCCACTCGATACACCCCACGTATTATGTCGTACGCCCCTTCTGTGCTCTAGTTTCCACGCATGAGTCCATGGGCCCCGCGTTGGGTGCAAAACCAGTGACTACTCGAGACCCATCCAACCTCGGAAGGCACAAACTGGCTCGGAGACGGAGATCGCGTTTGCATTCCGCTAATCCCGCTCTCGCTATTCTGATCAACATAGAACGGATTCTAAGCACGATATCGAATAGGCGGACGTGTCGAGACCAATGGGTCTGACTAACCAGTATTCGCACTTCGCTCTCCTGTTACGACCTGATGATACAAGGTCATCTCTCAACCACACACGGGGGTTAACTGGTATTCTCCGACATGTCATTTTGTGGTTTATTCATTATCCCTAGGTCCCCGCTCGCTGTGGACCTCCTACCCCCCAGCCGCGACTACCCTCCTTAGTTTCGACGAATTGCACACTCTCCCTCGACGCATTCGCCTCTCGTCACCATATATCTCGTCCACTGCATACTCATCGCTCGTTTCCAGCACTCCATTCAGCTAGACAACCAGCCCACTATGCCGCTGCGTACTCGACAACAAGACCATTCTTCCACCCATCACCCGACAGTAAGATCCTCGACCATCTCATGCTATCCATGGCGAAGCCGGTCATGCATTGACATGTGCGTATCGCCTTCTTTTGTTTCCCGTCTGTCAACTTGGCTCATATAACATCACGCTTCTCATTGCTTTTTTTCTCGATGACGTCCTGAATCCACCTTCACCATCACCACCGCGCCCATGTCGACACGTATTCGTCGCCGGTATCGCTGTGTCAACCCCTGGCCATCATTTTTCCTCTTCTTCCAAACACCACCCGCGGTCCATTATTATTTTTCCACGACAGACAACCAGGACCAAGCTACTCGTCGAGCACGCAGAACACGTGCACAACGCCAGCGATTCGCAGCGCAACAGTAATCCCAACCCAATTCACACTCACCAGCACCATTGCGAACGTTGCTGCGACATGACCCCATCAGGTGTCGCTTGACCGCTCTCATAGCCTTGCTCGCGTCCGCCGTCGTGAGCCACTATAACTCCACAGTCACCTCGAAATAGACACCCTACGCTCGCTGGGTATTTATCGGTTGCCAGAAGTATGGGATGAAGTGAGGACTGACACTATGCTATACGACGTCAATGCGGGGGATGTCCGTACAACCCACTGCGAAACCATTACCGTTCACACCCTGCGTACCGTCATTCCCTCGTCTGTCTGTTCGCCTGTATCGATGCTTATTGCGTACGGACGAGCTGTTCATCCTCTTGTGTTTCCTAGCTTTGCTCATCGTTGACGGACGCTCAGAATGTCCTCTTGCGATACTCAGTCTGCTTTCTTGTGACTATGCGGCTGGGCTCTTCATATACGCTTTACATGTCCTAATGTCAATGTGTCATTTTTGCTCCTCTGCTGGTCGCTCATGGATGCCTTTCCCCCCTTGATGATCATTCCTGAGGGCTATAATATGCCACCTGTTCACCTTCATTTTCTATGTCGTCTAGTTGGCGACGCTTTTGTTATCCATATAACGCTCCAAGTTGTGCTATGTTTCATGGCTGAGGTCATGCTTAAAGTAGATGATTTGAAGGGTCGATCTGTTCTTGAATTGAACGGAAATAGTTGGAAGCATATTACTTATCATAGTGCAGGCTGAAAGTCCTCTTAAAAGTCACATGAAAGTACCGAACGATCCGATTGAATTGAAAGCAAAATGTAGTATTACAGCTGAACGGCAAAGAGTGCTACTGATCTACCATTTGTACAAAACCACTCACATGGATGCAGTGATTGTGACCGTTGTGGAGTATTTAATGGTGACTGTGAACGATTTCCACCATTTCTCATAATGCGGCTGGTGTCCAACTGTCTGGTCGAAGCGGTGAGATACTTCTGAGGAAGAATTAAACAAGATGTCCACTGTCACACTCCTGATATCTCGCCATCCTCCATCCTCTGATGCCCCACAAAAGACAAATTGAATCAAGGAATCTATCCCCAAACCCTGGCAAACAACAATATAAAGGTTTTGCAAACTGGAAAGATTGAATAATAAATCATGTAATGAATTGAACGCTGCCATATCAAAGGTCTGGAATGAGCGGGACCAGCGAAGGATTTGGACATTTGAACAGGAGAGGATGCGGAGATATTCAGTTGGACAGTGAAACAAATCCAATTTTGAACAGGCAGGCAGGCCCACCTGCAGCCCCTCAGGCCTAGAATGGTTCTCGGGTTCGTCTTGCGGAAATGTAACCCAGAACTCTCTCAGGGCCTTGAAGGTCCTCCCGAGCATCCAAGAAGATGTTGAACTATGTAGCCTAAGCCACTGGAGAGTATGAGTCAATGGCGAGTCAAGGTTCAAGGAATATTCAGGAATGGATCCGCTCCAAATTTCCGGCCTCTCGATTTGTTCTAGGTATGGCAAAATAAGGATTTCATGATTCGATTCGCAGGTGAGCTCAAGGTGCAGGAGCTGTCTAAAGAGGGTAGTGGAATAAAGTGCGAGTAATGGTGTATCAGAAAACGCAATGGCCAGACCTCGTGTGACTATTGCCCTGACAATGGTTGCATCAAGTTCTTTACTTGATATTCCAAGGTGCTTATCTAGATAGCCGGTAGAAGTGTAATCGACCGCAATATCATCCATGCTCCCTCTCCCTTCCCACACTTTCAAATGTTCCAAAGGGGGAGTCAGATATGCCCTAGTCCATCCAATAGCTCTAAGTAATGGGAAATTGTCAAGGCGCTTAGACTGAGAAA
>Ga0307515_10003742_pt1 | contig 31887 bp, 36 predicted proteins | sample 17_EM_MG_FD_194513 | JGI IMG/M metagenome (GOLD analysis project Ga0307515, IMG submission 194513) | Populus trichocarpa ectomycorrhiza microbial communities from riparian zone in the Pacific Northwest, United States - 17_EM | ecosystem: Host-associated > Plants > Roots > Unclassified | place...
TAGATTATGACTGCCTACCCTGTACTTTGGCCATTAGAGAGGAGTTATGAGAATGTTATGTGGGTGTTACTGTATGTAATATCGAATTACAGAATGAAGCAAATTTCTCATACTGCATGCATTCCATCAACCCCCTTTTTTCAATCGTCATCTCCACCACCATCACCATCACCACCATCACCACCATTGCAATCACAAGCATCGGATATTTTACTGTTCGATTATTCTTCCACGAAATTTATGTAACACCCCGTTACCAGCGAAGCACGATCCACCGCAACCAACATGCTCCCAGCATGCTCCTAGCGAAGCCACTTTCGCCCCTACCAGCGAAGCCCGATCCACCGCTACCAGCTTGCTACCAGCATGCTCCCCGCAAAACCACTTTCACCCCTACCTGCGAAGCCAAATCCACCGCTACCAGCATGCTCCCAGCGAAGCCACTTTCACCCCTACCAGCGACGCCCAATCCACCGCTACCAGCTTGCTACCAGCTTGCTCCCAGCGAAGCCAGTTTCACCCCTACCAGCGAAGCCAGATCCACCGCTACCAGCTTGCTCCCAGCGAAGCCAGATTGTCAGAGAGGTGAGAGTGAGAATTCCACCGCTACCAGCTTGCTCCCAGCGAAGCCAGACCCACTGCTCCCAGCGAAGCCAGATTGTCAGAGAGGTGAGAGTGAGCATTGCACCGCTCGCAGCTTGCTCCCAGCGAAGCCAGATCCACCGCTAACAGCTTGCTACCAGCTTGCTACCATCGAAGCCAGATCCACTGCTACCAGCGAAGCCAGATCCACCACTAACAGCTTGCTACCAGCCAAGCCAGATTGTCAGAGAGGTGAGAGTGAGAATTCCACCCCTACCAGCTTGCTCCCAGCGAAGCGAGATCCACTGCTTCCAGCGAAGCCAGATCCACCACTACCAGCTTGCTCCCAGCGAAGCCAGATTGTCACAGATGTGAGAGTGACCATTCCACCGCTACCAGCTGGCTTCCAGCGAAGCCAGATCCACTGCTCCCAGCGAAGTCAGATCTACTGCTACCAGCGAAGCCAGATCCACCGCAACCAGCTTGCTCCCAACGAAGCCACTTTCACCCCGACCAGCACAGCCCAATCTACCGCTACCAGCTTGCTCCGAGCAAAGCCAGATTGTCACAGAGGTGAGAGTGAGCATTCCACCGCTACCAGCTTGCTTCCAGCGAAGCCAGATCCACTGCTCCCAGCGAAATCAGATCTCCTGCTACCAGCGAAGCCAGATCCACTGCAACCAGCATGCTCCGAACGAAGCCACTTTCACCCCGACCAGCAAAGCCCGATCTACCGCTACCAGCTTGCTCCCAGCGAAGACACTTTCACTCCTACCAGCAAAGCCCGATCCACCGCTATCAGCTTGCCCCCAGCGAAACCAGATTGTCAGAGAGGTGTCAGTGACCATGTCTGAGCAGTGAGACAAAGCATATCAGAGGTGGGAAAATGAATATGTCAGAGTTGTGTGAGCGAGCAGATCAGTGGTGAAAGTGAGCATGTCAGAGTTGGAGTGGAAGCGAGTATGTCAGAGTTGGAGTGGAAGCGAGTATGTCAGAGTGGAAGTGGAAGTGAATATGTCAGAGTTGAAGTGGAAGCGAGTATGTCAGAGTTGTGAGTAAATGAGTAACTCTTGAATATATAGTATAATCCATAAATTGCAGTATATAATCCATACATTGCAGTATATAATACATGCGCTACAGTGGCATTACGGTAAAAATTCAGTTATGCTATCGGTAAATTACAGGTGTAGTATCGTTGGTTACCGCAAACAGCTCTGGGATGTTTTGCATTATTTGGTGTTATTGGTGTTACGGGAGGTTACGGTAGGCGATAGAGCCTATGGTAGATTACACATAACAGAATATGTTTTTCCTGACGTGGTTTCCTTTGCAGTTAGGGCACTTGTCTTGTGAATGGCTGCAGAGAGAGCCCTGCATTCCGCTGCACCACACGACATTGCACTTACGGGTGCTGGTGTGGTGCGGCCCTGAGCAATAGCCGCATGCCGGTTTGCTGCTGCACTTGCTCTCTATGTGGCCTTACCCGCAGCGATGCTCACATCTGCTGTCTGGGCCTATACTCATGAAAAGTTCGACTCAATATAACACTCCCGCCATCTTCATGCCTTCCTTGCTCAGTGTCCGCAGTACCTTGTCCCTCTTCAATACAAAGCGAACGGACGATGTGGGGATCTCCCCAATCTGTCTCCTTTCCCTGATGCTGTGAGGGTTCGACAACCACCGCACTTGGACAGGGATTACCACTCCGTTGTTCTCTGCAAGGATTTGGTCCCGCATCTTTTGCAGGCCCTCTGCCCCATTACCCTTTTACCTCACAATTGGTACTGCATGCATTTCGAGCCTTTCCCAGGAGTCATTTTCTTGAACATGGATGACTCACGTGGCGACCGTACGTGCTGCATTGATGATGACTTCACGGTACTTCAGTGTCATCACCGCTGCTGCGTTTCGGTGGGTGATAGCAGTGATTGTGCCTTTATCATTTCTCTTCGGATTCATGATCCGAATGTGGGCTGGAGCCTTCTGGTTGAAAAGCCCTCCGTTGATCGCCGACGCAATTTCCTGCTCCATTATGTCAGGCAGAGGTACCCCCTCGTCAATCCATGGAATTAGGCATCCCTCTGCCATGCTCAATCCAGACTTCAGGGCGGGGCCTGGGCCAGCGGCTGCCCTCTGACTCTTTGTACGGGGTTGGACTGTCTCCAACCGTCTGCGCAGAGTGGGCGTGGGCTTGCGTGTGGGTTCATGTTGCTGTTCAGACTGCCGTGTGATCCGCACTCTGGATTTGGGTCTTGCTCTTTGCCACAGCTGGCACTCCTCCGGCTTGCCATCCTGCACTCCTCGTGCATGCAGTGAGGCCCCTAGGCCTTCGCCGTCCTGCCTCGCTTTCTTGTCCCTTTTCTCGTTTCTTTCTTCCTGGGTAGGTGCTGCCTGACCTACTTACACTGTTGCCAGCACATTCGCGGTCATGTCCACAATGCCCACCCCCCATTGGATGTTGTCCCTGTGGAAATCATCCCAGTTGGTCTCCCAATCCTCCAGCCAGTCTATTATGCCTCACCATTGCACCTCTCGCCCCACCGTGTGTGATTCCAGCATTCTGGCCATCCTGTGCATAGTTTGGTGCAGCTGAGTTACCTCACGTGCCTGCTGCCGCACTGTCCGCTCCATTCGACTCCACCAGTCTCCCAGCGTGCTCAATGGCTCCGAAGTCTCGTTTCTCAGTCAATTTCCATTCTTGTTGCATTCCCACTGCTTGCTTGCAGCCATGCATCAGCAAAAAATGAAATCGCATTCTCAGCATTCTGAGCATTTTGAAATTCAAGTTCGCCTTTTCTCAATTATGGATAGTACTCCGGCTGGAAATATACTCAGTAAAATTGTTTTCATATCTTTGCGGGATCATTAAACTTGGTATATTATTTCCAAAAGGGTATAGCTTAGTCTGTTACATTGTTTTATAGTCAAAAGTTGATCTATTTTTAAAAATAAAATATGTAATAGACGTACTATTGCTTGCTTAGTAATATTATGAAACTTTTTGTTTATATATCTTCATGACAAATAATAATGAAACTAACCATATTTGGAATACCTCCAGCTATAATCAACAAATAACTGAATATCTTTAATCATATTTCCTATTTGAGTTAGTATGTTTTTGATTTGTCATTTCGAAATAGTAATGTCAAGTTTCATGTCATAACCCAGCAAAGTATTCTATGTTCATTACATTTTTCAAAAATGAAAGTAGCTGACTTTAATCAATTGAGAAATGTATCCAACTAGGCTATACCTATTTTGGAACACTATACCAAGTTTGAAAATCCCGTCAAATTGTGGATTCAATATCACTGAGGATGTTTCGTATAACTGGACCCGACAAACTCGACCAAACGTGAACTTGACTTTCACAAACCTTCAAAATGCTCAGGATGCTCAGAATACCTTTTCCACTTTTTGCTGATGTGATGGACACGAGTGTGGTCTTTTCCAGCCTCTGGCCTCACCTGCTTCCACGACGTCCATATGTTCCTCAATGGTTCTTCACTCCTTCCTCCAATAGTACTGTTGCGCTCTTGCATTGCCATCGTCACTGATTTGCTTGCCATCGCGTCATGTCCCTTGTGTTCGGCCTCCTTCAATCATCTACGTGGGCTGGCAGTGTCATTCTGGGGTCGGTTCGTCGCAAGAAATGTAATGCTGGTGTCTCTATGCTGCTCCCTGTCGAGAGTGCTGAGTTGATTTGAAGTTTCTGGGTTTTGACCTCTGGGAAGCCTTGATGTGCTCCCACGCAATTGCATGGATTTCCATGCGCGTTCGCTCTCGCTGACACGCCCGCTCTCCTCCAACAGTCCAGGTATGCTGGGAGTCTCATCCCAGGGTCAATTTGATGTTTGAAATCGATCGCCAATGTCCGCTTCCCGAATAATGTTGTCACTGTTGACTTATTTTGCCGTTTATGTTTGCCAAGACTTGCGTTGGTTCGACTGTGCAAGAAATGTTCTGCAATGATCAGGGGGTGATGGCTGGGAGTTAGATGTGTGGGGATAGTACTGGCTTATAATTGAAGAACTTTATTCAATTGCCAGGTTGCATAAATGGATCTGACTGATGGCGGAGCTGACTATAAGCCATAGGGTACAAGGTACACCTCCTTCTGGTACTATATATTTCTAGTCTTTCTTCTTCTCTCTCTTCACACTCTGTACCTAGGTCTATTCACACGGTTCTCCCATTGTATATTTCAGCAGGTTACAAGCCCAGGTGGTCGCCACTCTATTTGATCATTATTTATAATCCTCCAAATCGGTTACACAAATCTCATTATGCCGTCCAAACCTAACCCTTTGTCTTCCTCCCTATCCTGTACATACAATCAGCTTGTGCCGAAGCTTACCAGTGGCAGCTACGCAACATGGAAAACGACAATGGAGATGCTGCTTATCCACACAGGCCTCTGGTCAATTGTCTCTCAGCCCAAGATACACCCAATACCGACAACCGCTTCCGGTAGTGACACTGGCCGCAGCCGAAGTCGTCGCAACACTGCAGGCCCATCCTCTGATGACAATGAAGCTGCAGTTCAGAAGTGAGATGAAGATGCCGAGCGAGCTAAAGCCGCGATATTTCTCTACCTAGAAGAATGCGTTGAACACCGTGTCCTCAATATTCGAAACCCTGTTGAGCTTTGGGGGATGTTACAGACCTTCTACGAAAAGAAAGGATTCTCAGCGCACTTCCATCTTTGGCAAAAGCTCTTCACCTTGCAGCTTGCTGACTATCGAAAACATGAAGGAAATGCGATGGAACTCAACCTTGATGCTTACCGCTTACATGTGCAACAACTTCGCAGCTCTGATGCCCCAGTCAGCAATGAAATCCAAGCATCAGCACTCCTTAATGGTATTAACGATGGCTTCGAAAGCTTTATTGTTTCAACTACCCAATCCATCTGCCAGACAGCTGATGACAAAATCGATGTGGAGCAATTAGTTAGTCAGACTCAGCTCTGTGATGAGGACCGCCGACGTGCCTCTGGTCAAACCTCTACTGAGATTGGTGACCCAATTACTAGATCAGCTCTCAATGCACATGGAAAGATACGATATCCGAGTCAGTCTGATAAACCTCGCCTGACCTGCAACCACTGTGATGAAGGTGGCCATTGGCAAGATGATTGCTGGGAACTACATTCAGAAATGAAGCCAGACCGGCGCTCCAAGCGCCCGAAACATCATAATTCTCTACTTACACATGGTATTGCCGAATCTGAATGTGACCTTCTCTAAAGCCCGTTTGCACAGTGCTGCGGGGCCACTCCATTTTGCCTGACTGCACTGTGCTGCGGGGCCATTCCATCCTAGCCTGTCGGCGCTGTGTTGCGGGGCCGCCATTCCTTTGCTCGACTGCGCTGTACTGCCGGGCTATGCATTCAATTTGTCTTTGCCTGACTGCGCTGTGCTGCGGGGCTATGCATTCTATTTGTCATTTGTTTTTGCTCGTCTGCACTGTGATGCAGAGCTATTCTTTGTCTTGGAGTTCCCGCCATGAGCGGCAGTCTTATATTTTTTGAGTACTATCTTTTGTCTTTGTTTTTGGGGATGGTTCAGGTTTCTGGGGAGTTTCCTGCACCACGGCTATCGGCCGGCCATATGGGTCCTTCGTCCGTTGCATTCTTATTTGGCTTTCTTAGTACTGATGTTCTTGCTGCTTTGCTTTTAAAGGAGCACAGCAAGAGGGGGAAGTGTTGCATAAATAGATCTGACTGATGGCGGAGCTGACTGTAAGCCGTAGGGCACGAGGAACACCGCTTTCTTGTACTATATATTTCTAGTCTTTCTTCTTCTCTCTCTTTACACTCTGTACCTAAGTCTATTCACACGGTTCTCCCCTTCTATATTTCAACACGCCACACGACAGCATCATCAAGTGATCGTTCATGAACCCAGAACCGTGACCAATCCCAATGGTGTAACACCTGGTAACATGGTTAACAGTCCGATAATCGATACACATGTAGAATCCACCATATTTCTCCGGAACACATCCCATGGGTCAGCCATACTGGCTGCTGCTCGGTCTTCTCCAGCATTGTGTAAGGCCTTATCTAATTGACTTTGTAACTCCACGTCTTCTTTGTGAGACAAGCGATATGGAGGGTGGTAAGTGGCTTTCTTATCATCTTCAGGTGATATGTTGATCTTGAATTGCAGTTTACTCCATGTGCTGTCGTATATTGGTTCTGCAAATAACTGTAACGGTGATACGTGCCCCGAGGCTGGGCAAGTGCCAGTGTATATACATCGCCACTACGGCACTTAGATCTTTACTGAAAACCTCACGATTCAACCTACTCTAAGATTACTCGAGTCCATGTTTGCAACCATATACAATCTATTCCCATTCATTGGCACGCTTGGGTGTACGTGCCTTTACAATAGCCAACAATTCTCAAAGTTGCAAAGCATGCAGTGAAATTTGTCTGTCGGCTGCACCGACAGAGCCTCGCGTTACTGCACTCAAATCATGAATGCCCTTGCCAAAACTCGACGATCCATGCGACAGAGATGTTTGTTGCCAATCATTTTGATGCCCATAGCCTGGGCAGCTCGGTTGGTGGTGTCATCAGCGGGATTGCTATCTGGCTGAAGGCCACGAAGGGAATGGATACGCGGTCCCTTTTCACCATCGTACCATGAGATATGGCATTGATTCATCCAAATTTTGTTTATTCCGTGATCAGTACGATATGTTCGATTAATATCGCGGACCCAGCGCTGTCCAAGGATGATGTCGAATCCTTTCACCTTGTACACAGCGAATCACCTCGTATATGTCCTGTCGTCGTCTCCCAGTTTGAGTTTCAGGCATAACTGTTGCTGACTCTCAATGCAGTCTTCTACCGTATCATTTGCCACCCCCATGATCATCCAACTGCCATCTCTCTCCTCTAACACTGCACCTGTCTTTTTTAACTTTTCCCCAGTCTTTCTTTTTACATAGCTTGTTGATGCCCCATTATCTTTGGCTCTATTGGTGACTAAACTACCGTATGCGTCATTATTCTTTTTATACTGAAGCCCTCAGTCGACAAGGAGAAGATCTATGGCATCGTTATCCCTGACTCGGAGATGATGATAACAAGTAAACCATTTTGTTGTAGGTGCAGTAGTTGTTTTAGTTATAACAATTTGATTCGAAGTTAATCACTCCTGTCGCCATTTTCCACGCCTCAATCGTCGGAATAATATTTATTGTTTGCACGGTACGATAATTCCTGCACCTTCGGTAACTTGGCATTCTCATTTTCTTCTCCTGAGGTGTAGGCTAAATTCAGGCTTTGTTGCTTTCCTCCACCTCTGCCTCCGTAGCTGCCTTTTTGTGACTGCCACGGGCACCTGTGCACCTGTCCTCCCATTCTTTCTCATTTGTCTCTGAGCATTTGTTTGCGACCGGTTTATTCTTGGTCCATCTGGCCACAACCTTCTCCTGTTTTGTGCATGTGCGGGCGGGGTGGCCCACTTCCCCATGAGAATAACAGCCCCGGTCATGGCTTCCTCCACCGTGGCCTGCCTTCTAATTGCCTTCCATTGGTTCAATCGTCACTTGTGTCGGTTGCTTCTTGAAGTGATGCATGGCATCCACTTGAGAGACCTGCTCCATAACATCGTTGAGCGACGCTGTATGCTGACTTTCCAATATCGTATTCGAAGCCTTGGATGCTTCTGCGTCGCAGACGATTTTGAACTGCTAATAGTAGTGAAGGCGCTCATCGGAGAGTGGCGCGTGGGGTTCTAGCTGGTGTCCAAGCACTTCGAAATATTCATTAAATGTGGAACCATGCTCACCACCATTGATTAGTAGTGACTCCCAATCCCGTTCTAACTTGGCCACAGCATCAATAGGGATGAATACCTCGTTGACTGCGGCTGAGAAGTCTTCCCAAGCTACGCATACACTTGCATATGCTGGGAACCGGTGGTCGGCCCAAACTGCTGGTTTGTCGCGAAACTGAAGCAGTGCTGCGGTGACCCAACCACTTGTCAATGGAATTCCAGACTTGTCTGTCAAGCCAAAATGCTGAGCATGAGTTCCAAGGTGATGGTGCAGGGTAGATAGGAAGGAGGTGAGAACGTCTAGGGTTCACGTACCAACATAAGTTGGCAATCCGGTCGTCTTGCCATTTAATATGTGTTGACTAGGGATTTGGCCCGGTGGCTTACGGCCCCCATTGGCCTCGCCTGCCCCCACCAGCCTCGCCTGCCCCCACCAGCCTCGCATGCCCCTCGGCCTCGCCTGCCCCCATGGCGAGGAGGAGGGCTCGGCACTGGTACTCGGCATTGGGCTCCGGCTTTGGCAGTCGGCATTGGGTTTTCCTTCTCTCTCTTTCATATATAAGTTTATAGTTTTCCTTCTCTTTGTATCGACAGACAATTCATCTTCTTCTCCATCATCTTCTCGTGTCAACAATATGCAGTTGCTGTAGTCAGTTTGGAAAGTGCTGCTGGATGCCGAGTTAGCCTTCACTTGAATTTAGGCCTTGTTTATGGCATTCAGTTCCATCATGGCCAACTCCATCTGTTCACTGATCATATCTCTCTCATCTTCAGTGGTTGCCAATGCTTCCTTCATTTCTTTGAGTTCCTGTTAGGCTGCACCCAGTTTGCCTTGCCTCGACTTAATGAGCCCGTTCTTGCCAGTGATCTCTCGTTCCAGCTTCACCATCTCCTTTTCGGTGGCATCGTCAACCAGGAATAGCATCGTATCGCCTTGGAAGTGGTAGGAGGCATATTGCGCCAATCTGTCCCACTCCGCCTGTTTCACCACAAGGGCCTGCACCTTGTCATCCAGTAGCTTCAGTAAATCGACATGTTCATCGGCGACGGCATCCCATTCCCGATCAGCATTCTCCCACTTTCGAATTGAATCTTCGACTGTTTCACTGTGCTCATCTTGAACCGCATGGACCCAATTAGCATCCTCGTCAGGGATGTCCTCCTGCGCGAATACCGGCAGGTGACTGATGATCTCTTCTCGGCGGGCCCGGTCGTCATCGGTCCGCTGTTCAGGGATACGGAACCCCTCTGGCCGTGCATCTGGGAAGACGCCGCTGTCCCTGGGAGCTGTCAAGCTACGCGCCACTTCTAAAGAATCTTCGCTTTGATTTGCCCGGTGCCCCACTGTTTGTTTTTGTTGAAAGCAAAAGAGAAAGGATGAAGAAGCTCAATTGTCTATCGATACAAGAGAAGGAAAACACTAGACTTATATACAGAGAAAAGACCATACTCGGCGAAGCTGAGTATCACAACCGGAGCCCGAAGCCGACTACCAGTGCCGGAGCTAGGCCTCCTCCTCAGCATGGGGGCAGGCGAGGCCCATGGGGGCTACAAGCCACCGGCCTGATGCCCGCAGCATTAGGCCGATGGGGGCTGTAAGCCCCCGAACGCCACCGAAGCCACCGGGCCAAATCTGATGCCAACAGTTTTGCCGTTACCTGGAGAATGCCGTTCTGTAGGGCGATAGAACCTTTGCGCCTTCTAGCAGTGCTTATTTTTTCTTTGTATGTCGGACTCAGAATGCCATGTCGCCAAATCACCACTCAGAAATACGGTGACAGTCAGTACGGTCCGGTAGCGTGATCCACGGATTCAGGGAGCATTATCCAGTTCCAATACTGGATTTAAGATATCCAAAAATCGAAACCGCCGCCAGTATAAAACGATATTTTGTGCTCAATGGACAAATATGGGTGCCGCGCAACACCTGGATGTATTTAAGATCTGTCAACATTTACGTGTAGGACCCATTTAGTAGATCAGTTGACGTCGAAAGTTATCCTTATCCGAGGAATATCGCGGAGTTGGTATGGGTCACTTATGTGGGGTTACTAAAGGGGGCAATCCCAAATATCCACCCATGCCAACTACACGAATCTACCTCCGATATATAGCCTGTTGAAAGCAAAAGAGAAAGATTGACGAAGCTCAATTGTCTATCGATACAAGAGAAGGAAAACACTAGACTTATATACAGAGAAAAGACCATTCTCGGCGAAGCCGAGTATCACAACCGAGTCCGAAGCCGACTACCAGTGCCGGAGCTAGGCCTCCTCCTCAGCATGGGGGCAGGCGAGGCCCATGGGGGCTACAAGCCACCGGCGTGATGCCCGCAGCATTAGGCCGATGGGGGCTGTAAGCCCCCGAACGCCACCGAAGCCACCGGGCCAAATCTGATGCCAACATAGCCAAGTAATCCAATCAACTAGCTCTACACGTACATTATGCCAGATCTTGAATCTGTCGAGCCGTTCTCGCGTGGCGCCCGCTTCAGGAATACTTCTCCAGCTTTTCTCTCTAGAAATTCGAACGAATCCAATAGTTCGGTCGACCCGGGAAAATCCCATCTTGGCATAAGCCCGGGGCAGGATTTGCACAAGTTTCCCATACTATTTTAATCTTGTTCACTCTAAGCTTTGTTGGCTGTGATTGACTACATGTAGAACTGACGATTCGCGATCTGTTGATTGACAGCATTCTAAGGACGCCTCCAATAACCTAAAGAGGGGTTCTGGATTAATGCCAACAATGGAATGGACGGCACATAGGGAGGCTACTGTTGAGATCAATCGAGTACGAATAGAGATATTGAATTGACTATCGTACAAAAGTGATTGTCTAAAGAGCAAAGAGAGAGAAAGACAGGCAAATATATATGGGAAAGAAGAGGGCATACTCGGCTTCGCCGAGTATCACATCCGGAGACTGATGCCGGGCATCACTGCCGGGCTGGACCTACTCCTCGGCATGGGGGCTGGTGGCGGCCCATGGGGGCCGCAAGCCACGGGCCTCATGCCCGCAGCTTTAGGCCGAAAGCCACACAAGCCATCGGGCCAAATCCCGTGCCAACAGCTACTGAGCTACAGTTCCCGCAAGCTACTTGGTGTCAAAACTAGACATGCTACTGTAGATATGCGCGAGAGTTACATTTAATTCTTGAACGAGGGTGCTACCTAAGCTGATGGCATTATGCGTAAGAGGGACGAAGAGAGTCCGCGGTGGGTTACGGATTGCATACGGGGTGACGGCGGTTTTTTATGAATCTTTGCTAAGGTACTTCAATATGAGGCACGTCAACTTCACAATAGCTGAATTGTACTACGAATTCCAATAGTCAAATTGAAAGAATGTTGCTTTCTATAGTTGAGACAAAGTCTCTTGAACTATCGACGGAAGAATCTATGCATTTATATATATGTAGAGCCTGGACATCCCGCGGATGTAATGGAAAGGTGTTCAGAGTGCCGAGTGCCGAGTGGCGGTTGGTGAGTGAGTAGCCATGTATGAGTAGTAACAAAGAGTCGGCTAAAATCGAGTGAGACAGTGTGATACAGCATTGCCAACGGTGGTGCAGCTTGCGGCGGGTTTTCGGCCTGGAAGGCTGCCATGTTGGTATTTTCAAGTCTGCCAATTCTTGACTGCGTTTTGGGTGTTAGTAAACCATTTTATCGGTGAGAAAGTTTGTCCGAGCTACATGTGTAAGGGGGGTTCAAAGGCACCTTGAAAACTCGTGACACTCGGTAGTTTAATCACAACGAACATCCACCTTCGTTCAGGTGAAGTCCCTCAGCCCCGCAATTCAAATTGAGCCTAAATATTGAGTTGATATCGAACCATCCCCGATTTTCGGAATTGTAAGATGCTCAAATTCCCGTGGGATATCTTTGTCGGTAACTATATGGGTGCTCACATCATTACACCGTGGGACAGGAAAGGCTTATATTAATTCATGAGGAGACCACTGTGAAGACTTTCGCAGTAGCTAACCTTTCTAAAGACCAATTACGACATTGCAATTGCCGAGTACTTCCATCTTATCTGGAGTTTGCGCCCAAGATTTTATTCCGACCCACAGCCCCTCGACCAATACCGACCACCGTGTGACACGGAGTTACCCGAAAGTGCATACATGTGCGGGTGTCCAGTATCCACCCGAGTACTTAATAAAGATGAACCTTATCGGTCGTAGAAAGGTAAAATTCAAGCTTCGCCGCCGCTCAGCGGGAGAGTAGGAAGTATTGGGTCAACAAATGACCGGTAGTCCTATCCAAGCCGGCAGAAGTTGGGGTCGGAATGATCCAGAAGTCCACAAATCTAAAACGAATGCATGGATATCAAAGTGAAGGGAGGTGTGGCCGTCGTTGTGGTGGTTATGCTCGGTTGGTGGGTGGCACGTTTCTGTGGTTGTGTCCTGGCAGCTCGCTTACTGGATTTCACATGATCCCTGCCAAATCTGTACCTGTTAGATGTGAAACAATCCGTATTACTAGGTACGCACTTTACAGAATTTCTAAGTCATATTGAAATTTGTCAACTAAGCCAGCTCAGTCATATGTGGTAGACCAATAATCGGATTACACGACGCTCGCCCGTAAATCATTCGTAGAAGTTAGCTGAAGGTCCATTAATAGTCACCCCAGCTGACCATAATGTAACGCGACTAGGCTGCCAACGTTCATACGTATTGTGAGGAGAACAACAGTTCCCAAGCCGCTGCAGAACAGATCAACAACTGATAACGATATTGCTTGTTACTCCGATATTCGGCTTGTCACGAAAGTTGATTCACCACCAGCTAAACAGTCATCATATCAGCGCAATCCCACAGATAATCTTGAACGTCGATGCGGTGAATGGGTGATGATAATAATATTCTGTTAATAATAAATACATATAGATTATCAGAGTACTGTGTTTATCAACAAAACATTCTGTGTCCCCAAATCTCATCCGCTCTCTGTTGCATTTGGTATTCCCTCATCCGCCTTCTCTTTCTGCAATTTAAATCCCATTCTAGGAGTCAAAAGTGCATGAAATACAGTAACCGATACAAGCGCTAATACGACATATGTCCAGTTGCCGGAAAGAACCAAACCAGTGCTTTGCACATACTACTCTTAAGTACCAATTACACCTGACAGTGATAACGCCCGTTGATCACACTTCCTAGAGTGTACTAGAGTGAGTTCAACAGCCGTACAACAGGAACCATATGTGGTTCAGTTGAGTGGAATTCTTACTACTGATAACCGTCAACTAGAAATTCTGAATGTTTCATGTCTCCATCTCTGCAACGTATTAATTGTGTCCTTTGTGAATGGATGATGTTCGCCAATCGCGCGAGCACTAAGAGTTGCTGCTTCTACCATGATTGCAATAGCTTCATCGATGCGACCTTGAGATTTGCGTGTATAACCTAGGTTATGCATGGCGTTTAAGGTATCTGGATGATCCATCCCGAGCACCCTCTTACTCGTCTCCATGACTTGCACTTCCAGCTCCTCGGCTTCCTTCCACCGCCCTTGATTCCAGAATGTCGATGCAAGATTGGCGATAATGCTCAAGGTGTGTGGATGCTCCAGTCCGAGCACCCGCTTACTCGTCTCCATGACTTGCACTTCCAGCTCCTCGGCTTCCTTCCACCGCCCTTGATTGCTGAATGTCGATGCAAGATTGGCGATAATGCTCAAGGTGTGTGGATGCTCCAGTCCGAGCACCCTCTTTCTCGTTTCCATGACTTGCACTTCCAGCTCCTCGGCTTCCTTCCACCGCCCTTGATTCCTGAATGTTGATGCAAGGTTGGCGATACTGCTCAAGGTGTTTGGATGCTCTAGGCCGAGCACCCTCGTTCTCGTCTCCATGACTTGCACTTCCAGATTCTCGGCTTCCTTCCACCGCCCTTGATTCCTGAATGTCGATGCGAGGTTGGCGATAATGCTCAAGGTGTGTGGATGCTCCTGTCCGAGTATCCTCTTTCTCGTCTCCATGACTTGCACTCCCAGCTCCTCGGCTTCCTTCCACCGCCCTTGATTCCAGAATGTGTTTGCGAGGTTGGCGATGCTGCTCAAGGTATCCGGATGCTCTAGTCCGAGCACCCTCTTACTTGTCTCCATGACTTGCACTTCCAGCTCCTTGGCTTCCTTCCACCGCCCTTGATTGCTGAATGTCGATGCGAGATTGGCGATAATGCTCAAGGTGTGTGGATGCTCCAGTCCGAGCACCATCTTTCTCGTCTCCATGACTTGCACTTCCAGCTCCTCGGCTTCCTTCCACCGCCCTTGATTCCTGAATGTTGATGCAAGGTTAGCGATACTGCTCAAGGTGTCTGGATGCTCTAGGCCGAGCACCCTCGTTCTCGTCTCCATTACTTGCACTTCCAGATTCTCAGCTTCCTTCCACCGCCCTTGATTCCTGAATGTCGATGCAAGGTTGGCGATACTGCTCAAGGTGTCTGGATGCTTCAGGCCGAGCACCCTCTTTCTCGTCTCCAAGACTTGCACTTCCAGCTCCTCGGCTTCCTTCCACCGCCCCTGATTCCTGAATGTCGACGCGAGGTTGGCAATGCTCCTCAAGGTGTCTGAATGTTCCTGGCCGAGCAAAGCTACTCGTATCTGGATGCAGCTCTGAGCTACGGCTTCTGCTTCATAGTAATGACCGGAGCTTAAAAAATACCCAGACATCCCAAAGGATATCGTCGCAGCATCTAGTGATTCTGCCTGAATGTGCTTTGTTAAAGCAGAAGCATGAGGGAGATATAGTCTCCATACAGACCAATTCTCATGCTCTCCGTTTGGTAGTATACTGGCCAGCGCCTTAGCGGTCCTTTGTCCAATCATATTCATTTCCTGCGTCGATAAACAAGCTTCAATTGAAACGTAAACAAGGGCATGCATCTCGTATGCTCTATCATACTCTACCACAGTACTAGCTGTAATGAGTGAAAAATTGACAAGTTTGCTGATGGCTTCACAAAGGGTAAAGTCATCATCACAGCCCTCTAATCCACTACGGGCTAGTAAATCATGTGGGATACCCTGGCGATCTACACAGGCAATAAGTTTGAGCAAAGAGCCTGCAAGAGGCGATTGTTCCTGGATTTGTTGGAATGTGATCGAAAACGTTGTTAAGATAGTTTCAGTATTCGCATCCCTTCGGAGGTCATTGAATGGCTTCGATAAAAGACGCTTTTGGGAATCCCTTGTGCTATTGAATCGCTGGAGGTACTCGTAAGGTGAGAGCAATCGGTTTTGGCGTAAAAATGCTGCCACTTGTACAATTGCGAGCGGTAGATATTGCAATTCTTTGAGCAATAGTGAGATTGATCCGTCGTATTTGCATTCGTCTTCGGTAGCAGCGGGATAATGCTGCTTGAATAGCTGCACTGCTTCCGCAGGAGAGAGCTCCTGCTTGGACAGTGTGTTCCTGCCAGCTAGAATATCCGCCACTGCATAGTCCCTTGTAGTAGCGATGACGATTCCTTTAGTGCCTTGTGGAATAAATTTTGCTAGCCCGTCAATTTTCATGGTTCCACCGATGCTGACACTGCCCTTTGTCTCAGGGAAGAAATCGAGTACATTGTCGGCATTATCCAAAACAAGGACCCAGTCGCCGCTTGCGTGACACTCGAACCAATTCTTCACGACCAACTGGATATCCTGATTTGGGTCATCCCACCCCGGAAGTTGTACTAGTCCAGCCAATTTGCGGTAATCTTGTTCAAATCGGGGTGCGCTTCCAGCGTGGACCCAGAAAACAGAGACCTGCGATCCTTTGAATTCGTAAACGAAATTGAGTATGTCCTGAGTTTTCCTGTATCCGTTCAGAATATTTAATTACAATTGCATCATTTGGAGTCAACATACCCGACGCCGCCCAGGCCCCACAGAGCCAGTCGTCGATGGCCACCTGCTTGATCCCCGTGACGGTTTAGCTGGTCTTTTATTTTCTGAGATGTCCCGATGTAGTCTGCATTTCTAGAAAAGGGAACCATGAAGTAAATAGAGGTTCCAATATCTATTAACATCGTCCAACACATATCAGTACTGCAGTCTTGGCATTTAATAGAATCTTCTTCATCCTAACTACTTACTGTTTGCTCCACGTAGCCGGGCAATTTCTGGAGCCTTCTTAACCATATCTCTCATCTTCGAACTTACTGCCAAGTAGTTTTCATCAATCCTCGAGGTGAATTTCACAAGGTTCGAATGGTCCGAGTTGATTGATATCTGGTTATGAACATCCTCTTCCGACATGAACCAAGTGGCGGACTCCTTTGTCACTATCCTTACGGGCTGGCCAGTCCGTTGCCATTGTCCATCCTCGGTTTCCTTAATCACCAGTTAGCCGCACTGTGTTTAGGTCTAACCCAAAAACACGTACCACCACAGTTTTTGTATCTTGTCTTTCAAAAAAAGACACGACGAAGCAAGATTTTAGACTGCCTTTGTAGCTACGTAGGAAGGCAACGTGAAGTGTGTGTAAAAGTTGGGAACCCTCTGAAAGATCATGTACAAATGGCGCATTTTTTTTTCCCTTTACTAGCGATAACAGATTGTTGTTGTTGAGGCCTCGATTGGGGACTCCGAAGAGGAAAATCCCAACGCATGCGCGCAGGATTGCTAGGTCGTTTTCAGAGTTACCTTGCGCGGCATCTACTAACGCCTATAGACTCGGTTGTTTTGGTTAGCCGAAGTATATCCATTGTGTAACGTTTCAATTGCGGCCAATAAAGAGCTGCATATATTGAAAAGCATGTGACTGGGAGAAGAAACAAACCTGCTTGATAACCAAACCACCGAGGCTGTGCCCCACGAAGATTATAGGCCGACTGATTTCCTGTGTTATTGATTAGAAAACATTTTTGAAATACACATAAAGTAAATAGAGTACAGTCTCATCCTCTCGGGCACCGTGAACGGCAGTCAAAAGATCCCTTGAAAAGTCCATCAGCGAGGCAGTTGTTGTGCTCTCTTGTAAATCCGAATTATAACCCCAAGTGAGAGTTCTGAATTCAGGAAAATCCAACAGGAGAATATCTCTCAACCACATCAGATGAGATTGGAGAGGTGACTTCCATGATCCAAACGCATGTCCACAAAGTCCAGTAACGGCGACAACACTAGCATGATTTTGTTTTAGCCTCTGCATTCAGCTGCCAGGAGCGTAGTAACTCACTCAAATTTTGGTTCCTGCGGCTTCAGAGGAGAGTATAGCGGCGTAATACCATAAAAGTCACAGTCAATGATGATGTTAGATTCCCGGGGCATGGCTAAGTCGGCAGGAAGCTGGAAAGGCATCTGACTACGAGGACGACATTGCGCAAAGATCGATGGCTCCTGGCGGAAGGTAACTGTTGCCACTAACCAGTTTATACAGGGTGCTAACGAGAACGCGAGGATATTCTCTGCCTGATACTCCGCATCGCATTCCAGACTGTTGAGGTACTGTCGGAGTCGGATCTCATTGATGGACGTAGGAAGTGGAGACAGCCGTAATGTGCGGGGCTGAGATGGTAGATATGGCGGTGGCTGTTGTTGCCTTCTCCCTTGAGACGAGAACATGATGCTGGTTCACAATATCGCAGTACACGAAAACAGATCGTTGATAAACGGGTGTAGGGGCAGAAGAGAAGAAAAATGTCAGATTCCTTTCTCTACCCTGCATCCAGCTTATGGGGCTGCGACTGGTTAATTATCATTGGTACAGTTTCATGCGCTTAAGGTGTGGTTAAATATGCAGTGGAACCGTCGCTACCTTGCAAAAAATTGCGCATAGACGAATCAGAGCCACTGATAGGATTAGGAACATTGTGCAGGAACGACACGATTGGATTCTTCTATTCTAAATTTTGTCTGTATTGCAGGATGCATGTGTTCGCAATTCAAATTGGAACGGCAGCTGCAATGCACAGTGAGAAACTAAGTGTGCGGTTCTGGAGCGTTTCGTTTCACTTTGCGCTGCTGTGCGCAGTGCACTTACAAGGCCACAGCCTGAATCGCGACCTCGAACCACAATCTTGATTTCGAGAAATACGCCTCGGGTCTGCAGGTCTCTGGGCTAGTTAGTTCGATAGTCCCCAGATTGTAGTTGCTCCAAAAGTTAACTGCGAACGTGCCCTCGCACTGAAGGTATTGCACGCCGTAGATGTTTACAGCGTATTGTGAAATAGTTACATTCATGCCGGATGTTTTCCGATCTGCAATTATAGGCGCTACCAAGTCACTACTATCTACCCTGCGTAGCCCATATTCCTTTCTCTTTCCTACTTTCTGGCGGTAATCAATTTAGTTATTACGTATTCCTCTCACGTTGCACCAAAAACCACTTGCCACGTACGTAATCTAGCGCTACTTGTCATCACGTACTTTAAGAAATATCGTAGAATGATAACAGATAAGTTAGGCAAAACATTTTCTCCTATCCTTGCTTTTTTTACTTTCAAGTTCAGCCGGTTTGATGTTAGTGGTTGGGTCGTTGCAATTCAACTGGTGTTACACTTGATTTACAGATTTGAATTGACACCCCACTTCTCACCGCTCCACTTCTTCGTTGCTCACCTCAAGCTCAAACCCCGCACCTCTCGTGCGCATAACAGTAACCGGTCGCGACGAAGTGAATGTCCTCGCCCTAAAACGCCGCGACAACCAGATACTCCGGGAAACGTTAGAGCCTTGCGTCCGAACATTGTAATTAGTCTTTATTGTCATATTTCGTAGCTGGCACGCGTAGTGCTGCTTCGAAGTTTGTTGCGGAGAGAGTGCAACGGCTTGGCACGACTCGAAATTTATTGGTCAGCACCTTAGTTATTACAATATCAGTTGCTAACAGAGCAGACAATGGAATAGGATCGGACGCAGTCTATTGATTGCTTACTAGACAACAAGAGTGCAACTGATCGAAGATGATGGCCACAAGTAGGTGCAGAATCTAACTGCACTTATAAGAGATCTGTACCACTAAGCGAGAAGTGGTAATCAATCTACCAAGTAGCTTGAAATTCAAGGTGTTCAGGGTGCCAATTGGAAATCCTCTGTTTGTAAGTTCCATAAGTTTCCCCTACCGACCCTATGCTATACGTATGTTCGGTTGCTATAATATAGCAGCCTTGACGGTGTGGAGCCGGTATTTGCAATAAAGATTTATGCACGCAATCGGCTAGCATCAGAAAATTTTACGCGCGTCAGCAGCTGCATCTTTATAATGTGAAAGAACACTGGAACAACCAGCGATATAGGGTGAACACGAATCAAGGAAGAACACGAAAAAATATTACGATGAAATCAAGCGAATGCTTGATACGATCGACAGCACTACCCGATCCTTCAAGCGCAATTATTACCCCACCATCACTTGGATTACATCCCAGCGTCGCTCCAAGCAAGCTGGTATCATTCCCATGTAAATTTACGCTTTACCCCCGCTGTACATAAAAATTTCTCGCTCAGAACTAAGTCGTCGGACATTCCAATTCACATTATTTGAGTTTACAAGCTATCATTAACTATTATTTAAGCGAGCTCACTGCAACCTCAGCAACAATATCTTCCGGGTCAGACGTTGCTGCGATAAACCTCTCGGTGTCACTGACAGTCGGAGTTAGCGTAATAGGTTATAGAAGCTCCATCCAGTACAGTTCTGTCGGAACCTCTGCAAGTAAACCTGCTAACCCGAGAGTGAAGGACTATTTCACGAATAGCACGAGATGTTTTACCTTCTTTCCGTATCGCAAACAATCAAACTCAAGAACGAGTTAGGAGCTGACGGTATCATCGTCTTCCAATCCGCTTCATTGGACCTGGAGCAATCGACAGCCAGTGTGTTTGACAGTAGCACTATCGACCTCCTAAATGCAGGCGACCGCCTTCTCCACCTTTGCATCCGCCGCAGAGATAACGCAATTGTAGTCAACAGCTTGACCGCCGGCGGAGATTGGGGTCCAGAGGAGACGAAACCTCTCCAAGGCAAGTTTATTGGGCCAAACACCACTATCATGATCTATGACCACGGCGACCACTATCAGATCCTCTTCGATTATCACACCGTTCACTACTACAAAAAGCGGATCTTGAAGAGCGCGACAAGTATCTCCTACGGAATCGCTGATGGTCAAAGCCTCGTATTCTCGAATCCCCTCGCAGTGACAACATATAGTTCTATGGCACAGTTTGTTGCTGGTGGCGGATAGGTTTGTCTCACTACTGGCGCTCGAGACAATGCTCTACTAACCATGTTTGTACAGTCATCTAGGAGTGTTGGTGGCTTAGGCTGGAAAGGATGCTGAGGTGTTTCCTATTAGACTGGCCACTGTGGAGTTAGATATAGTTAGTCCGACTTTGTTTTAGTTCTTAACTAGGGATTTAGCCAGGAGGCTGTCGGGGATTAGACCGAAGGTTCTCGGGCCTCAGCCTTGGTAATATCAGGTCCTTCTGGTGGCGGGTCTGGTGTCTTTCTGGCCCCGGATATGCTGCCATTTCCGATATATATACGCCTACCTTACTCTTTCTTAGTACAATAGAAAATCACTTTGTATGATGGTCAATTCAGTATCTCTATTTCATACTCGATTAATCAACATTAGTTTCCATTATAACTAACTTCCTGAACAGCGTATTTCACAATATCAAAGAAGTATTATCAAAAATTTTGCTTCCGCGATAGATTCGAATTCAATTTCTAGTCTTGGGCACCATATTACCCATTCGTTGGGTGTCCTTTGCTCTGTTCCTTCATATAGTTAGCAGCTCCCGCAGGCTTCGTCAAACCTCTGGCGAGCAGAGCAATAGTACCCATCATATTCTGTTCACCGTGAAAAATTACCCCACCTCGGACCGTGACTTGGCCTGAGACGATCAGCATTTCTGAGCTGCCTGATTTTGCCCCAGGTTTTTCAGAAATCTGCTGGCCTCATTTCTCGAGATCGCCCCTAGCGAAGGTTCAATTAAAGTCTAGATAAACTAAAAGGTGCATTATCTTTGACGAGGCCTGCAAAATTTCTAGTAGATGGCTACTAGATGTGGTACAGGAGACTCCTCCGGGTGTACCCTAAGATAGAAACAAATAATAAAAAGTGGGTAGTACCCAGCAGTGGAGAACGACATTCCAATACGGGCGAGACATCGCCCAACGCCGCTCTCTGGTTGTTGCATATATACTTGGATCGCCTTTCTCAGCCACGGTACGATCTTGGATGAGGATATGGCTTGTATGAGGATACGGGGAAATGTGTCTCAGCTAGATAAATGAATGTGTGACCGTACATATGCGGTCCATTTGGCATCGATAGAAAGACAATCAATTAATCAACTATTTAATGTAACACTCGTGCGGCGGGACCAGTGGGGACTATCCATCCCACTATCCATCCAAGACTTTTTGCCGCAGCAAGCGCACTCTATTACTATAAGACTACTTGATTATTTAGAAGTCAAGTTCGTAATGCCAGGAAAGCTGGGACTCCTCTACATCTTCGCTCTCCACATATTCACTGCTGCCTGTGCTGCCTGCACCTTCGTTCTTGTCCTGAGGTTCCCTCACCTGACCACAATAAGTATCTATCAGCCTCTGATTCAGTGACTCTATGTTACAAAGATCAATTGGAAACTCCTGTGAGTTTCTAGCTGTGTGCCTTTTCCCTTCCAGGCTAATACCATTCATATACAGTGCCTCCCAATGGTCAGTGTCCTGGGTTTCCTCCCAGTTAACTGCAGCTTGTGCAACTGAAGTCTGTGTCAGATCCACAACCGGAGTATCTATCTTTGGCATCTGCCGAGATTCTCTTGGCTCAGGATGAACTGTTATAGTATTTTTGTTGGTATCTGAGTGGGCTGGGGCAGTTGAAGGGGGAATTAAGTCAGGTTCAGGTAATATAAACATGGTTTTGGCCCTCTGTCTTTTTCGGACATCAATCTCAGCGCGCTCAGCAGCAGTTGGATGGCGGATTGATGCTTTCTTGTGGGATTTCCACTTTAACTCCTCAGCTCTCTTGCTCAAGGAAGGGGGTGTAGGAAACGCAGCCACCAACTGCTGATCAGGATTGAATTCTTCTTGTACTGAATGCACTACCACTCCAATACGAAGAACATATTGTTCTGCTTGATCTGGTGGTAGTTGGGATCGGAACACTTCAGTAGCCATAGCCTGACTCAGGCTATGGCTGCTGAAGTGTTCTGAATCCTGACCAGCCAGATGGATCTCCGCAGCATCAAGAAGATAGTGTGCTGGCGGTAGTCATTGTAGTGTTTGAACAGCAGTTGATGAGGATATATAAGCATCGGTGGGGTTGATAAACCAGCAAGGATGAATGAGGGTATATGGTAGAGGTTGCTTTGGGTATTCAAATTGATGCATCAGATGCCAGCAAGGAAGACTGTAGCGAAGAGGATTCTGGCATGTCCATGGACAGGAATCTGTGTTAAGACTGTGGAGGACCATTTAATGCATGAACTTGTGCTTTGTGCATTGTCTTGGTCATAGAGTTAATCGCAGATGATGTGCGCACAGTTTCATGGTGCCGAAGCCCAGATATTCCAAGAACTGATGGCTGGTGCTGCTTGATCTGACTTTGTGCATTCTGAGTCCTGACATTAATAGCTTGCATTGAAAGGTTTCAGAGAAGTGCTTTTGCTGCCTCATCAAAGCTCATTTGGTGATTCAGAAATTGCTTGATGACTGTATGCTGTCCTTCTGCACGAGATGATGAGTTCAAGCCTAAATTTGCATGCATACTTACATATGCAGTGATGACACAGTATTCTTTCTCAATCTGCATTCAGTTGCTTCGATAATACTCAATCTCTTCTCCATCAAACAGCATATACATTTCTCGCCGCTTGGTCTCCAAATCCTCCACATTCCAGTATTGAATCACAGCCAAGACAGTTGTGAATACCTTGCCAAACTCCGCTGCAGTTTTAATCCACCTGTGTTTTTGGATAAATGATTGTCTCTTTCCAAACATATGCCACTGACAGAGTTGGTGGATGATCATTTTCCACGTTGGATGTGTTGAAACAGCTGCAAAAAGACCAGCAGCCTGAACTGAAATAAGAACTTTTGGACGCACAGCACTACCGAAAAAGACCAACATGTCAAGGCAATCCAGAATCAATAAAAAGTCTGTGGCTGCTTCGGAAAGTACAAAACTCAATGCCACAGTAAAGGTCTTGTTATGGTTATCTACCCCAACAATATTGACAAGTGGCAGCTTTAATGCGTTGGTATTGAAAGTCGCATCAAGTTGTATCATAAACTCAGATCAGAACCGCTGGGCTTTAATAACCTGTGCATTACTAACAAAGACGACTTGATCTAGACATTGTATCTGTATAGATTCTTCATATGTAATTGTCCAGCACAATCAGACATGGATTCCTGCTGTGTCCAATACTCGCATCATACAGTCAATAATATGCTCTGGCTGGTTGTTACTTCCTCTGCGAACGCTTCTCCTTGTATTTTAGTACTCATTCTCCATTAGGAGTCGGGAAGAAGTATATCTGCTCAGAAGGTAGTGGCTGTATGGAATTCGAGTACTTCAATCTCGGATTGTTTCACCCACAGCAATCATCTTTCCGGGGTGCAGGTGTTTATGTTCGGGATATATAAATGGATTTGCTTGAAGTGGGTGGTTTTTGTGCTCAGTGAAACACTGTTTGAAAGTCCATACTGCCATCTGCATTCCTTTCCACTCTCCAGTAGGATAGCACAGCTGTGACAATGTCACTACCCAAGAGCAATTGGTCTGTTGAGTCTGCCATCTGTTAGTAATTGTCATCTTCTGTACCAGGGTCAAATTCACCATTCCCTGCCACTGTCGCAGTGCATTCCCTTCTGCATCAATCCCATTCATTTCTGTACAGTACTGTTGGCTGACAGCATCACTAGTAATTTTGCGCTTCTTCGGAGGCTAGCTATAGTGAATACATGAACACACATGGCGATGTTGTTCTTTCTGAGTTTGAAATTCTGCAAAGCCCTGTGCAAATGCATATTGCTGAATACGGGCAAAGGCACTTTCTGGTAGCGAAAACTGTGCCCCGGTATCTGGCAGCTTGCACCTATCCCACCCGCCAATGATACTTTGCACCACCTGCGCAATGAGTTGCTCTGTGTCCTCTGGAGCTGTTTGCCAGACCGAATCTAATCTTGGGCTTCTAGAGGTGTTTAAACTGCTGGCGATTGCTGTATGCTTGCTGGTCGTGTTGGCATGAGATTTGGCCTGGTGGCTTCGGTGGCGTTCGGGGGTTTACAGCCCCCATCGGCCTAAGGCTGCGGGCATCAGGCCGGTGGCTTATGGGCCTCGCCTGCCCCCATGCTGAGGAGGAGGCCTAGCTCTGGCACTGGTACTCGGCTTCGGGCTCCGGTTGTGATACTCGGCTTCGCCGACTATGGTCTTTTCTCTGTATATAAGTTTAGTATTTTCCTTCTCTTGTATCGATAGACAATTGAGCTTGTTCATCCTTTCTCTTTTGCTTTCAACAGGTCGATGGTGAATACTTTGATCAGAGCTTGGAGAAAGAATGGGGCTGATTGTTAACTATTAAACTTGAGAGTTCGAGAGTTGTCTAAGTGCCTATATACATGGACCAAGACTTCTCTTAAGTACTACTATTGATCTTGCCATGCCATAAGATGCCGAGGGCTACAAAGATGCCGAGGGTGTCATGATGCCCTATGCCACAATGATCACATGGCCGCACGACCGCACCGTCATAACTCGATGACGTTGGTCCAGATGCATATAGTAATATTAACATCGGAAGCTTTGACCTTATCGCGCTTGCTGCGGCAAAACGTCTTTGATGGATAGTGGGATGGATAGTCCCCACGGGTCCCGCTGGTGCGGAGGTTTGCCGAGTGATAGTCCCATGACGCTAGTGATCGTACAACGACGCAATTGATGACAAGATGATTGAGTGATAACTCCGAGCACGCCCGAAGAAACCGTATCAGTTGCATATACACTATGTCACACAAATCAGCTTATTAGTAAAGTGAATGCAGAAACCACCTGACTTTGTGCGAGCCCAAATAAGTTTTAGATGGGGCCTGATCAGGCCCTGGCCTTCCAATATCTTGCTTGAGTGTAGACGACAACATGGGGACCTGACCTGCTGGATGCAGGCGGACTGTTTCCCTCCTTAGTAGTGCCATACAAAGAAGATAAGTCGGTCTCCCCATACCGAGCTCAATGTACAACAAACGAACATATAGCTGTATTCGCTTAGCCAAGATAACTCCAGGTCGTACCTTCCATACTATAGCGCACTTATCGGTGGTGGCACGCTAGGTGGTTCCAAAGGGTCTTGAATGGGCGACAGGTAAGTGTTACATGTTGATAAGTCACGGACGGTGAGTTCACCTTTTCATTGCTGGCTATACGGTACCACCGGTGGAATTAAAATGGCATTGCTCATCTCTCTTCTTTAATACAAACTTGCAGAGGTCATTTGGCGTCGATATAGGAATCAATTGATGCTGTCATATGTAATAATGCAATAGGTATTAGTCGGAGGAGTGATATATTGGGGTGGAATTTGCCCCTAGAATAGGAAACATAGATCTCATCTTTCCTGTATGCCTGCCCTCGAGATCAGGACTATCTGGACTGGAGAAAGATTGAACGCATAATTTGACGGAAAATCAGAAGAAAGCCACAAAGAAGATGAAGCGATTGGACACCTACCTCGCCCGAGCGTCGTGTGGTGAGATAGCTGTTACTATCGTGAAGGCGGTGGTTTGTTGCACAGCTGCTTTACCGGGATCGCTCCATTAGTAGCACTATCAACTCAACACCTCAACCAGCATCAAACTCTTACTCGCATCAGTCACGGTGTATGTTCTTATTCATGTCAGAGAACTTATTTCTGTGTCTTGTGGCGATGTCAACCTTGGGGATTAGAGTTGCGAGCATTGGAGTTAGTTTCGGATCCCAAGCCAACCCGGACCCATCAATTAGGCAACAGGCAAAGCCTCTAGTTTCCCCGCAGATGTCGTTAATCATATTACGTCACTCCCTATCCCTACTACTGAAAACGGCCAATTGCTATCAGTGCATCTGGGTTAGGGATTCTACTGGTTCTACGTTCCAATTGGTTGATTACATGTCACCACCGTCACAAACCCAATCCCGCTCACAGTGCTTCTAAGGCGAACGATAAGAGAGTAGACTCAAGGGGTGGCTACAGCCAGGAAGCGTCTAACTTGATATCCTCGTGGCAAGGTATCAAGGAGCATGATATGCCAAGGCTAGCAACAGGCCACAATTCGGGAACGCCAGCGCCGCCGTGGTTGAATGCAGGAAGCTTAATTATCCAATGGCAAACTCGGGAATTCCATCTACCACCGGCATCACCCCACCATCCGCCGAGTAATAGCCCCTACTCCGTTAAACCGGCACAGGCTGACGTACTCTAGTCTTAACCACTTTCGAATTTCACGCTGCCATTTCGTACACACGTGGCGTCAGCATTTTCTCAAGTCTGTTCCCTACTCTCACCGCTCTGTACCATAAGAATATACATGTGCACGTTACTCTCCCCTTTATAACAATGACCAAACACCAACCGTATGAATAACAAACAAAAATACAACGACAAAATCATCATGCTGTAAACCATGCCCATAACACAATAGTGATAAATCGACACAGGGGACCACTCATTCATCAAAACCAAAATAACTACCAGAAAACTACAATGTAATCTCTGTTCGTGTAACCCCCACAACGACCGTATTCTACCACCTGTTTGAGGCTGCCAAGATGTCTGTTTTGAGCATCAATAACCTGTTTTGGCAAATTTTGACCATTGAAACACTTTTTGTCAGTGGACATTCTTTTGGTGACATACAAATATCCGACTTTTTAAAAATCATTAGCACAACAACCAACATTAGAAAATATAAACCGGGTGTATATAACTGTAGAGAAGATGCCAATGAAGTAATATGTGCAGAGAAAATTGTGAAAAGATCTTTTCGGACTCGCTAATAGCATCAGAGGCTCATCTGACTAGCTTTCCCACCGAACTTTAATTGTTGGACGACTTCGCTTCACTTCCAATAACAGCTTGCCCAACAAGAAAATTTAGTGATTCTTTCGCTACCCATGCTCCCAAGCTAGGTAACTGTAATGCACTTTTGCTTGAGGCAATTAAATTGGTTATGGTTGAGGGAACTGCTAGTTGTGCACTGTAAAGATCTTGGCGCATTACCATTTCTCCAACACAATGATAGGGCCGTCCTAGCATAAGTCGGTTGTTTGCTAGATTCTAAATGCACATCGCTGCAATACTGGTCGAAGATATATCAAACGAGGTACTTTCCGGGGTTCCTTCAGTGACCATTCTCCGTTAGGTGTAGTTGTAGGCGCACATATGTCGGGGTCCACCGAGCTCCCACTGTGCATGTTGCTCCACACCGGTTTCAACCACCTTTCAAGTATATTTCACATGTCGCTTCGCAGGAGCAGTTATTAGCATAAGCTGGTTAAGGTTGGTTTCCATGTGCAACACCCATTTCTGACTAATATCTAACACATACAAAATCACAAAATCACCTTTGTGGGTCTCCAAACCAGACAGTGGCGAAAATTTAGAAATCCTAAGAGCAATTGATTGTTTCTGAGGCGGGCACGACAAGATCCGACTCCATCTGGTCACCTAGGAATCCAACCTGCCAGGTTCCAAAGTTATACTTTTCAGTCTTGCATGTAAACGGCAATTTTTAGTTATTTCAGTAACTTGCCTAGCTGCTCTTTGTGCTCGTTGTCATTGGTCAAGTACATTTGCGCCAGTTTTGTATCAAATCCACAGCAGTTCAACGATTAATAAAGACATCGCAAATAGAAGGCTAGGAGGCGAAAGGGCCTCAAGCTAGCCACGCTTCATGTATAAATTCTTCACGATCGGAATAAAATGTGTGGACTTAATTGAGATCGGAACGATTGATTTTATGTGGGCACTAGCCCGCCATTCTTGTCCCCGCCGGATCACTAAATTGGGGCAACACACATCTGCGTCAACAGCACTAGCACGACGTGTAAAGAAGATATTATTTATTCGTTTAATTATGTACTCAACCTCACTAACCGCTAGATTTATTTTTTCATATCGGAAAGTTAACAAAACCTACGACGTGGCAGTAATGGTCTCAATCGACCAGCCGGGTCCGCGAAAAAATGACAGCGATGTACTGGGCTGCCTCAAACGGGCACGAGGCCACGGCCCGGCTCCTGATCGACCGCGGCGCCAATATCGAGGCCCACGATTTGATCTGTTCCTGGAAGCCCTATCGTGCACGGTTGAGACTGTCTCTTTAGACTTCACACCATGACTGCCGTATTGGACTTCGCACTCTGCTCTTCCTTCTTCTCGCTTCTTCTCTCTTCACTTGTACATACAATCAAGACGCACACGTTCACTTCAACACCATCGGATGGACGGTACTGCACCATGCCGCCTCCAAATGGCATAAGGCCACGGTCCGGCTCCTGATCGACCGCGGCGCAAATATCGAGGTTGAGAATTCTGACCGAGCGACGGCACTGGACCGGGCCGCCTCTAAAAGGCGCGAGGCCACAGTCCGGTTGCTCCGCGCCCGGATTGAATGATATAACCCAGCCCGCCCACCCATCCCTAACTTTGGGACCTTATATACCGTTAGACAACTGATTCTCGAAGCTTCGATTTATTCAGCTAACAAATGCCACAGCTCGGAATCGGCTTGCATATCCGTGTTTCTTTGTAATTTCTCTCATTTGAAATTGACATTGTAATGTATTATTAGGTGATCGACTGTTGATCAGGCACTTGACAGATGTTTTGCGATATTAATACCCAATAACTGAATTATAGATTTATTACTATTAGGTATTTTCTTGGCTCTAACTAATCCAAACGTCCCACCCCCCAACCGTATGGAAATGTTTCTCTGTTAACATGCCACCCACGGTCGTGGAAAGTTAGAATTTTAAATTTGACCTGTCACCATTATTTGGACATGACTTTATCCACAAGGTTCGAAAGGTGGAACGATATTATTCCACAGGGTCCTTTAAATGCGGTGTTTATCACTACACAGGATGAACAACGGGTCGGCTCACCCAGGGCCAGGGCAGCAACTAGCAAGAGCAATCAACGAGCATGCTAGGGCCCTCCGCCCCCATGGCATCGAAGCCGCGATCCACTGGGTCCCGGGACACTCGGGCATCCCCGGGAACGAAGAGGCTGACCACCAGGCAAACAAGGCACGAGAAGACCGAGGCTACACAGTGCGCGAGCGAATATACACCTCGGCCGCGAATAGAGCTAGACGGATCTCCGAAGGGAGGACGGCGGCGAAGGCGAAGTGGGAGGCCGACAAGTGCTCCAAACGCTACGGATATAGACTGAAGGGCAAAGCCGGGAGCAAGAGATCCGTCCCAATGACAAGCGTGAAATCACTGGCAACAAGGTTCTACAGACTGAAGAGCGGGCATGCGCCGACTGGAACGTACCTAAAGCGGTTTGGACACCGAGAGGACGACAAATGCTGGTGGTGGTGCGGAAGCGGAACACTACAGACGCGGGAGCATCTCTTCCGCCACTGCAGCCGGTGGAAAGACCAGCAGAATGCGCTCTGGAAGGCGGTGGGGAAGGCTACAGGATGGCCAGCAGGCAGATGCCGACATGTGCAGATTTCTGAGCTGTTTTCCATGGAGAAATGTGACCAAGCGGTGATGGACTTCCTGGCCGCCACTGACGTCGGGAAGTTCCCGCCAAAGCAAGCGGAGGTGCGCGGACAGGAGGTGCGCGGACAGGAGGTGCGCGGGCAGGGGTAAGGGTGTTTGGATCGGGGGTGGTCTCTCTTTTCGTTGATCTCTTTTGTTCTGTTCAATCATTTGCTTTTCCTTTTTCCTGGGTTCAAAGGGGACGATGGGTAGTAGGTGGGAGCTCCGCCATCTAGCCGGCTCGCCCGGAGGCGGAGGTGGTGTCTTTAGACTCTGTCATACTCTAATTAGAGTGAATACAGTATGAATAAAACAAACAAACGGGTCGGCTCGTTCGGTGAAACAATTAGCCGAGCTTGATTCGGCAGGTAGAGTGGGCAGCATGCCCTGGCTACAATTGACGAATATCGCTCCTCAAACTCGCATAACCTACATCTTCAACTCGACTGAGAGTTTTGTTTGTTGTCGAAAGCGTCAACTATCAGCTTGTATGCTTCGGGTATCCGCCATCCTGATGTCGCTATATAATTGACTATTCGAGAGTGAGGTCACCCGAGTGCGTTGTGTATCGATCGTGACATGCAGCGAATAATTATGATGCGTGCTTTAGAGTTGTATGCGAATCGTTGGTTACTGTGAAATAGACCGTTTCAAAGAAGGCGCTGGATTGTCTCGTAGAAGAAACACCGTCGTCGCACCGGAGGTGGAGATCGTCAATGGCATAGCGTGGTGTGCTAAAATGCAATCTGGCCTGCAATGTCGATAGGTGCAGCTCGTTACTACTTACGTATAGGACTTTCAATGGCTCTGTCGTCAAGATGTGTTGCGTTTGTCCGTTATCAGTGTTGCATGGAACCGGGCCTGGCTGCCGCCAAAGCTGGCCTCCAAATGCGATGCCGTGCCATTTTTGCGGTGTAGGCATTTGAAATGGAGGCCGGGCCGCTTAGGAACACTGTCCGTTATAATACTGGTGGACTAGTAGTATGTGTTTTGGGGCAGGCAATGTCAGTTTGTTGGGGGCTCGAGTCCTGAGATCTACCGCTGTTCTGTGTTAGCGGTCGTTTCCGAATGAGGTCTCTGAAGGAGAGAGCTCGTATGATGTCGACATGTTGGTGATAAAGTAGTGTGAGTTAATGACAATGGGAAATGATCAATTTCAGGATGACATTTTGACTGCTGCCGCGGGAGTTATATTACACTGTGTATTCGTCGGACAGTGGGTTATAAGTTATTGGACAGCGGATTTACCTAGCGGTGGAGGGTATTGCAGAGCCCCTGGGTATCACTATTAAAAATTATCTCTAAATTACTATGTACAAATATCTACAGTGAGGATAGATGTAGCTCGTGTTGTTCTTTGTGACTATAGTCAAGTCTTTCTATTCAGGGCTAAGTTCTGAAGTCTCTACTAGAATGCCAAATCTGAACTTTAATGTTACGTAGGTTGTGAGGGGATCTCCAGAGACTCCCGGGTCTTGCCATGCTCAGTCAGAATAATACGAACAATCCAATAAGCCTGTTGGAATTGTGTCGGAATACTTGGTTGCCATGTATGATCGTTTAATTTAGTCACGATCCGTCACTCGATAGCACAGACCTGGGGTGTGTTACGAATGCAAAGCGGATGAAGTCTATTCTACTATCTAAGGAGAAGCTCTGTCTTTATATACATACTAGCACTGGTGGCGGCTCTGCCGCCCCCAGAGTGGCAAAGCCGGATGGTGTGGTTGATGGAATCTTCCCCTGAAACATCTACCACATACCCATAACAACTTCACAAACATTTGTCCAATAATG
>Ga0307515_10003743_pt1 | contig 31883 bp, 34 predicted proteins | sample 17_EM_MG_FD_194513 | JGI IMG/M metagenome (GOLD analysis project Ga0307515, IMG submission 194513) | Populus trichocarpa ectomycorrhiza microbial communities from riparian zone in the Pacific Northwest, United States - 17_EM | ecosystem: Host-associated > Plants > Roots > Unclassified | place...
TAACCTCAATTCAATAGACATATCTAGACACTTCGCTGATGCAATCAGTGCTCTCAAATCTGTATGATATCTCGCGCGTAGACTACGTGTCGTGACGCGTCGGAAAGGTGTAATTCATGAAATCCCGTATGCGAAACGTATCTGAAATTGTAAGAGCGATAATAGTGTAAAGGCATACGCCCGTGTATGGCCTCGTAGGAAGGTATATCAGTAGATACGGTTGCACACGTGGATGTCAATATTGTAGAGTAGTATAAAGGTAAGGTATGTAAAATTATCGCTAGAGATCTAAGGCTCGTGGCGAGCCGACTATATAAAGCGGGTATTACCCGGCCCTGGACACGTCACGTGCAGCCGTGCCGTTACACACTTAGACAGAGAATAGACCATCATCACTTTATACTATCACCTCTTGTCCAGTGTTGTCCAAGCACTGGATCATTCATTTCCAAGCCTCCACCCTCTCTGGCTGCATCTATCCAGTAAGGATTTCCCAGGAAAGAAACAGTTGATTGTTCCTAAATGTAGCCTTCCAAATGTTCTTCTTTATCAGCTGAAACAGAACTTGTTTCGATGGTATCATTAGCATCTAAATGGTCGGGTTCAAATTCAAGACAAGGGATTCCAGCCAGATCATGGAGACTCGTTTGGAAAGTGCAGTCGTTGTAGTATTGTGCATTTGAATATGGTGATCAATGTTGGTACCTGCGGATATCACAACCGGCAAGCTGTCTCTGATTGCCGGTGCAATCGTCAAAAATAGGGGTCCAATGGTTGTTGCGTGCTAAATAAACCAAACAGGAAACAGAGCAAGGTTCGGAACAACACATACACCCTGTAGATGGGTATACACATATTCAGTATCAGGTATGAGTTGTAGGATGCCATTGTAGTCTACCAGGTGGGGTCGGGCATAGGTGATATTGGGAACAATCCGGTGATAGTGTAATCAACAGAAAATTGTTTTCGATGCTTGTATTGAGTAATCAAAACCAGACAAAAGTCATACCTGTTTCCAAGTTGTCTGTTGCATTGCTATACAAGAGAACAACTAAAGAGAGAAGAAAAGGAAATCCACCAACACCAAACAATCTTTTCTTTATATACAGTTTGTCTTCCACCCTCAAACCATCTCTTATGCTCGGATGTACCATTCAAATCTTTCTCCATGTTCTTACTCACCACCGATACAACTTTTTTCAATACAACCTTGCCACATCATCCAACATTGCAACACCTCAGACTACATCCTAATCATAATACATAATCCTGCCACCATACCCACATCTTGCAACATCTCCCCCTTTCTGTAACACTAATTCCTTACCACCCTCCATACTCATACTACATACCTTGCACCATACCATCACTCGTAACCCAAGCTGTGACACCTCTAGTGCTTTGTTTTTCCACCATGTTATGGCAGATGAGGTTCTTGGTTTCTCTGCTGCAGCAGCCGCTGGCAAAGGAGAATCTGGGGTGAAGACTTGAGGTTGCTTCTTTTGAGGTATAGTGGGAAAAGTAATACCTGGCCGTGGGTTATCAATTGGTAGGTAGTCAAATGTGGCAATCGAATCATATGGTGATGGTGTGTTTACCACAGTTTGATACATATATACTGAAAACTTGTTCAAAATGTATCTCCATAAACCCTATATACACTGTACTTGAGCCTGAACCGAGGCCAGGTAAGCGGCTGGGGCTTTAGTGGTGATAGCGAGGGTCAACCACGTGACCCCGGAAAAGATCGCTTACCGTCTGGAGCGAGACAAGTGCGCGACCTTCATTGCCTTCAGTACTGCATCATAACTCACACAAAGACCACATTGATACAAGGTTTCTAAAGTGCGCTTCGATATATTTGTCGCATATAGTAACACACTGAGTACACCTTGCATTATATTACAGCTTTTCTTGCGCGCATATGCAAGCATTTGAATAGATATAATGCTAATAAGACGTCTATTGCGCTGCACCTACTACACTCGAATAAGAAAGTGGCTGTTGCAACTATTGTGCTTCCCTTGATATGACGGATTGAAACTTCCACTGTCTGAATTTCTGTATTTGAACGGTTTGCTGTTCGGTACATATTTCCTGTCGGCATCTGTTGCCGCGTCGTTGTGTCGGCGGTGAGCATTGACCATTGACGTGGTTGCTGGTCCGTTGAACTAGAGCTCTGCATCCACTCGCTGCAACTGACTCATCCTCCCACAACTATATCGATCACGCCCTCCTCTCATCTTTCCCGACTCGCTACTGCTGCTTGTGCCAGTCCACTCACTCACCCACTCACTCATTCACTCACTCAATCTCACACCATCGCCTTACATTCCACCTCTCACCCACTCTACCCACGCAATCAATCACTCATTCACTCACTCACTCACTCACTCACTCAATCTCACACCTTCGCCTTCCATTTCACCTCCCACCCACTCTACCCACGCAATCAATCACCCGCTCTTTTGCGCACCACCACCACCACCACCACCACCACCAATCACCCCCCTCACCACCACCACCAATCACCCCCCTCCACAATTCTTTCCCTCCATCTACAGTAATTCCTCTTTACTTTTCCCCACTCGCAAAGGAGCAATTAAATCCCACGAAATCCCCCTGCCATGCCATCCGTCGCACCCCCTCCCACATCAGAATCCCCACATCCCAGTACTACCACGACTCCGACCTCGTCCGAGATCAAGCCGCCCGGTAGGCAGTGCATGCGACCACCACAACCCGATAACATCAACGACGACGACAACGAAGACGAAGACGAAGACGAGGAAATTCGTACACGGCTACGACATCGACGTCTAGAGTTGGATCACGAGATTGAAGTGTTCAAGACACGGAAAGACGCAGAGTATCGGCGGTTCGAGGAGTCATTGTGGGCCGAGGTTAGGGCGAAGGTCAATAGCAACAACGACCAGTCTACAATCGGGAAGGGTATTTCTAGCCACCAGGTCACCATCGATCTTGCCGGTTCGCTACTCGAGGAAAAGCTTCAGGATACGTTCCGTGAAGCTACTCTATCTACACCGACGCCATTGAAATCACCGCCGTTCGAAAAGGAACTACAAGTGGCCGGCCTGTTCGCCCCGTGTTACTTACCGCTGCTGGAAGACAGACCTAGAGATCCGCCGCCCCTGCTGTCACCCACCACCACCGCCGAGCTCGCAATGGATGCCGGTGAAAATGAGAATTCCTCGTCGCCCCCAAAGAGCGCGGGTTCATCGCCGGAATTGCCTGCGGTCCCTCTTGCGTCCTCGCTAAAGTCGTCATCAGAAAGCTACTTTGATACACCCGGCAGAGGACGCTCCGGTCGAAAACCGAAGTCACCTAAGAAAGTGACGTTCCAATTCGACGATGAGAACTCTGTGCCGTCGCGAAGTAGTCCACCACCTACAAAGGTTGTGTGGTCGTTTGGGGGAACGGAAGATGAGGATGACTACGAGGATGACGCATCTCGGGAGCTGCACACGGCGGATGGGAGAGAGGAGTCTGGGAGGGGTTACGATGATTACTCACCGGAGGATCGGAGTGTAGCGCAGCAGATGGAAGATGTGGCAATGCCAACTGCGGTCTCCTTTCCGATTACTAGGAGTCAGGAAAATCCTTGCCATTTCCCCAGATCTCACGGCGATCAGCTTGTCACGCCCCTGGCGTTTGGTACATTTGATGCTGACAATGGCTCGGGTGCCGCTACTGTTTCACCCAGTAGTAGCCTAAGCCCCAAAACTGAAAACTGGACTTCTCAGCTCAACTCCAGCCCTACCAACGGTAATATGGGGATGACTGGTGATGACGATGATGACGCTCTTTTCGATCTTGACGAGACGGTTCCCGATCAGCCACAACAGACTCCTCCACACAGGGACCTCTCTCCATTGATCGAAGCAGCGATGGCGGCTCAACAGTTACCCTCATCGACCAACGTGCTCAATCTCCCGTCCCCACTACGAGCATCCTATGGTGCCGCCATTCCACTACCCGGGTCGGTGGATCTAATATCGTTCGGCAAGTCTCCACTAGCCTCGTCCGCCTTCCAGCCGAAATACACCAGCGCCTTCAGCACCTCATTCACCCTTGCCCCAAAACAACCCGACAGCCAACCATCTGCGCTGAAACCAGCACCCGTCGCATCATCCCTTCCGGCTACTTCAATGTGGGGAAGCTTCACCTCACCCCGACTAGAAAATGGCCGGTTCCGTCGTCGCAGCATCAACAAATACGTCCCCTCCCCTCCGCCAGAAGAAGAGACCTTGGCCATTCGATCCCCCGAAACCATCCCCGAAGACGCGCCAATATCACCCTTCGGCACATCGATGCCAGTAACCATCACCCCTCGCCTCTCTTCCCTTCGCTCCCCGCCAGCGTCTACCTCCCCCCTTAAGCATTCCCCTGCTCCCCCCACCACAACCCTCTCATTCGACACGGCCGAGGCACCCACCACAGTCGAAGCATCCCCACCGCATAGCTCAGAAGTCGATAGCTATCTACGCACAGCACGCTTCCCGTCCGCGAACGGCGGGATGATGTCGCCGTACCGCACCAAGTTCGCGCAGGAGCTAGCGCAACAGGCGTTACTAGATGGCGACGACGTAGGGGAGAGTATTGTTGGTGGCGTAGACGGATGTACGGGGTTGGACCCAGAGAGTTTTAGTGTCAGGGCGCATCACGGAAGGAATAGTAGTTTTGCGAGCCCGGCGGGGGCGGGGAGTAAGAGGTGGAGCTTAAGTGCGAGGATGGCGGAGGAGAATGAGATGGAGGCCAGAGCGAGGGGTGGGCTGTAGTGCAGTGTGTGTGGGTGAAAGGAGAGACGGATACATAATGGTTATTTATCGTGAGTACCTTGATGGGGAGTGTGATCTTTTTTCCGTTTTTTGTGTAGTAGGGTAGGTGACATGCATGGCTAGGTGTTTTTTTGTTTGTTTGACTAACTTTTTTCATGAAGGTTGACCTTGCAAATCTAACTATGCGATATGATATGCGTACACAAGCTTGGATCCGTAGGAGAGGAAGGGGGAACTGTAAATACAATTAACTTGGTATTGGTGCGTTTCTATGAACATGATGCGGAGTGTTTCCGGACGGTCATCTTTCAAGGTCAACTTTGACCTTCCGGAATCAACACCAATATCGAAAGCACGGTTAATGGGTGTGGTTCCTGTTGGGTGACACATGCATGCCCAAGTATCTGCTAAACACATACCACTTTCACGGTAACATCCTGAAGTTTTCCCATTACTGATAGCTAGCGGGGATAATGGATCTCGCTTGACTGGATGCACTGCAGGCTGGAGACAATGTGGCAAGAAACCTGATTTCAGGTTCTGAACACTGTAGCTACCGTAGGTAGTTACGAAATTGAAGGTCTCGTGTTGAGAGCCTTGGGTGGCAGTCAAATTACAAGAGAGGGAGCCACCAGTTCGGTCTTGTTTCTACATATATAGAGTGGACGGTAGATTCTAAAATTAGTATTGCTTCTGGAATCTCATACCGCCTGCCACTCATTTTCAATCGTTCAATTAAATACTGGTATTGAATGGACCCCACCAAGATTCGATTTTCAGCAAGCAATGGTCTTGCCAGCTGAACCATCTTACCGTATCCCTTTGCCGGTACCGGGCCCAGCAAAGGGCCCACTTTCGTGTGTGCTGCACCTTGTCGCTTATAACAACACAGCCACCCACTTAAACCCCCCCCTAGAATATTATGAATTGAAAGATAACTAGTAGAAGTTTCTATTTATGAATTCTTGTAGCAGTGTGACAAGTTCTGTGGTGCTGAGTTGCATATAAATAGCAGTACTTTGGAGATTGTGAAAGTACCATCCTCCAGCCCAGCGGCAACCACCTTCCCACTTCCCATCTACCACACCACAACAACCATGAGCAGAGAAGCCCTCAGACCTTGGAATCTTAATGTCAACTACCTACCCCCACCACATATACTCTCATCTCATCCATCCTCACCAAAAAATGTTAAAAACAAAGTGCCAAGTGTTGCATGATGGATAATCACTCTGGTCCAAAGTGTACCTCCTCCCAACCACCACCGCCACCTACAGTGGTACAGTACTAACCTGACATTAAAGCAGATAAGTCTTCACCCACTACAGAAGCGCTTCCTGCAATGCTCAACATTCATGATAATTATAGCTCCTGAGATGAAGTGTACATTGAGCCAGCTGGTTTGATCACAGCTGATCACTCAGCCATGTGGCATAAGAAAACCCTCAAAAATCCAATTGAAAATTTGACAGATCTTCCTGTGCTTCGAACATTTGACCCTTTAAATCCTATTGTACCCCCTCACGGAGCATGGAACCAATTGCCCATTTTGTTTTCTGTACTGGTTACCATGACTCTAATTCAAACATTCAAACTCTTTTGTACCAACTCAATTATAGGACAGCCTGTAACTAATGCCACATGCTATGCCCAGCAGCAGCTTCTTGGGCCAGCAAAGGAGCAGCAACCTTCCTGGTAGCCAGTTACTGCTCAGGAGCTTAATATCTGGCTGGCAATTCAAATTCATCTGGGTCTTTTGGAGTTCCTCCTGACAGGTACTGGATGAAGGATGGTGTTTACCTTCCCAAGGATGGATTACCACCAGCAGCCTACTTTGGCAAGACTTGCTTTCAGGAGATTCCCTGCTTCTTCCTTGCGTCTCCATACAATTCACCAACTGAAACTCCTGAATACTTGCTTTTTTGGCTCTCATCAATAGCCTCATAATGTATCAAAATCTTGCAGCAAATAAAGTACCCACTGTGGAGCACTTTGACTTCCCTCTCTCCATTGTGCGTGACCTTCTGCAAGCTGGAAGCTCATCCACAAAGAAAAGTTTCTCCCACATTCCAGCTTCAAAAAAAATTACTTGGCCAGCTCCCACCACACATTCTGCCATGCCCCTACTGCCTACCCAGATAGTTTCCAAGTACACCCCCATTCTCCTCTGCCAAATAGTACCAGGAATGTATTCCCCACTTTGGATGGAAAGGATTGTTTCCTTTACACGTGGAGAGGAAGTCATGGTGGTAGTGGTGGTGGAGCAGACATGAAAACCAGCATAATGTGCAAGAATGGCAATGAGGTTTTGTATTTCACACCCAAATGAAATTGTTTATATGAATTTCAGTATATGTAGAGTATTTTTCTTTATTCTGAAGGCATATGGCTGGATTGAAGTTGTGTAATGTGTATTTTAAAAGTGGGCCCATTCATGGGCCCAAACCTGGTTATCAGCAAAGGGATAACTGCAATTTTTGATTTTCCACTAACAGTTCATACCACAGATTCTTTACTATATTCAAAATCAGAGAATATGATATAAAATATGGCAATAATTGGAATAGTATCAAAATGTAGTATAAAGATACTTCTATTTTAATGTTTGGATTCAAGTAGTAGATATCGTTAAATTGCCATGAAACTACTTTTACAGTTATCTTATACAAGCCGGGAATGATACTATATTCCAAAATGATATGGTTATTCTATTCTCCCATAGAAACCAAGTTCAAAATGGTTATTGTCACAAGCTGTGATGTTAGTACTACGGCAATTCGCTGAGTGGTACTATCGACTACTGTAAATTGGAGAAAAATAGTATATGAGTATTGGAGTAAAGCTGGAGTCCAGGCACTGCATATCCAAGTGTCATCTCATATCACTCTATGTATGTAGCATGATATATTAGAGCAGTTTGCCATGTTTCTATAGCAATCCAATCAAGTAAATACCATATGATCTTCCCATTGCTATATATACCAGTTAGAATATTAGCTAGAATGGCAAAAATATGTTTAAGGCAAAGTAATTGAAATATACAGTATATAGTTCAAATACAAACTGATATTTATTATATTAATAGTACAAAATATCACATATACGATTGTATATATAAACTAGAATACACAAAAGTGTAACAATTCAAATATAATTACTATTACCCAACAATTAATACCCATCAACTCCTACTGAAGAATTGAATCTCTGAAGTATCATGTACATAAGATAAAAATGACATTTAATAATACTTTCTGTTAAAATATATTTTATGATTTTCATAATATTGTTGATTTTCTACTGCTGATTTCAATATACTTAGAGTGTGGCAGTGTATTTAATTTTTGTAGATTGAAAAATACCATCTAGTTTTATTACTATTGCGTTCCATTAATATTAACATGTAGTTCTGATTAATTAATTCATCAGCAAAAAATCATTCCGTCCGGGCGGAATGGCTCCGTCAGAGCCGTCAGAGACACCCCGGTGGCGGCTTACTCCGTGCCTGGCGTCAATACCACCTGTCGCGTTGCATATCGCCGGCCGATCGCAATTTCACCGTTTCTTCCCGCTCTGTCGGTTTCCTATTTTAAACGAACACTCTGGTGTTGAAGGCCTACTGTGACCATAAGTAGGAATGGGTTCATTGGGCACGCGCTTGCATCGGGATTGCAATGCGATGGGTGACACTGCGAAAACCTCTCCTCGCGTTCCTTCTACCTGCGCGCAAAATGCAATTCACTCTTTACTAATTATACACATCATTCCAAGTCGCCAGATCTATGTGGCTATTGACAATCCATTGCTCGTTCCGTCCGTCTCCTGTCTTACTACTAGTCGCTATCCCTGGAATTACTTGCGTGCAGCCGACGATGTTTCCCACGCTGAAAACTTGCAAAGCAACTGCTGCCGGTGCTTTTCTCACTTGTACAAATTTCGAGATGGGATCCAAGTTACCTGAGTTTTCAGGTATTGTGGTGAGCGCCAGGGCTAACCAGTACTCAACGAAAGCTCCATCCTCGTTCAGGAGCTTGATTTTGAATAGTTGTTGCAGTTGCCACGGGAGACGACCATTCAGCGCACCATAACATCTCCCAGGGCATTGCTTTACCCACACCCAGTCGTTCGGTCGGTCCCCTCCGCGGCAGCTCTGGCTTCCTGTGCATGGCCAAATCTGAGATATGCGTTCACCTTCTAAACCCTCAACTTGAAACTTAATACCATGGTAAATGCAGAGCTCCATTGCGTGCAGTTGTTCATCCGATATATACGTCATGTTACAACTCTTATGCTTGAGAAACTGCCACATGCCGTTGTAAATTGTCACGCGGTGTGTTGCGTCTTGCGTATTGTCGAGTAATGCTCTGAAGTCTTTGATCATAGCGTCAGGATGCTTTCCATCACGGTGGTTCTGGGGTCCCATGAATTCGGGCTTCGCATATGACTGGGAGCTCAGGGGGGCAGCCAGATCAGCGCTGGAAGGGAGGACTTTGCAGGTGGCAGCGCTGTTCTCTGGACGCTGAGCGAGGGCTTGGAGATTGAGCTCTCGGATTTTGAAGCACACAATGCGACGCTGAAAGGTGATTACTTGGGGCAGGTAGTTGAGATTGTGATTGGAGGCGTTCCAACCGTCCTTGGGATTTGTTTTATGTGCTTGTTCATGTCTCTCGGCAGAATCCTGTTGCAAGGCTCCGTATCGACAACTCTGTTCAACCCAGTGAGACATCAAGTGGATCCTCGGAAAGTTGGAGTCGGCATCTAACTCCTTGGAAACATCTATCTCGTGGCTGATATGATCCCGCCAGGCATTCATTTCGCGCCGCTTCTTGGATGGCGTCCATGTTTCAGCATTTGATTCCTCCTCTACCTTTCGCTTCTTCACGAGCCCCGTTCTCAGGGCATTGGCTTTGGCCTTTGCCTGTTTGCCGGCTCGCCCGAGCAAGAAAACATCTTTGAAGGTGTGAAAACGACACAAGGCATCTTCCATGTAGCTCAATGTTGCATCATCATGAGATTTATATCGAGTATACATATAGAATTCTAACAATGCCCGTGTGAACTCAATTGGGCGATGGAATATGGGACGCTGACCATGGCTTCCTCCTCGTAGAGACTGGGTTACAACTCCAAGCAGGTACCGGCTCATTTCCTTTATCTCCTTCCCATTCCATTGAGAAACTTCCTCATATGACTTAGTGTTTGGTGTCAGGTCGTGGTAAGCAGGCACGGATCACCAGATTGCATTGTACTTGTCGAGCCGTTCGTGCATGTTCATGAAGTGGAAAATACACTTCTGGAGGTGATCAAGCATGCCGATCTGCATTGTATGGAGGAGGTCGGGCTTCGGGAGGTCGCTCACGATACAGGGAATATGTCGAAACACGTTGAATCCTCGGAGAACATGGCGCGATGAGAGTTTGGCATCGACTGCTTTGGTGTTGGCATCGCTGAGCGTGCGATATAGGTTGTGATCCCGCCGGGGGTGTTGCATGTCAGGAGGGACATAATCTCCAAGTTCTTCTTTAGACACTCGCACCAAAAACAGACATGTCGCTTGAGATGATGTAGGTCGCTATACTCAGGGCAATCTGCAAGCCATGCTGCTAAAACCGGTTTGCAACGCCTGAAGTTGCCATCTACACAGAGAATGTTGCAATACACGCTCTCGGCGCTGGGATTTTGTTTAAAGGTGGGAGGGTGGAGTAACCACCGGAGTACCTCCTTCAGCACCTCTCTATTTGTTTTCCGCTGCTCATCCAGCCGCTTATGAGGAATATTGCGGTTCTTGATCGGAATCGGCAGGAGTGTGACTATTACGATGCTGTGTGTTGAGGGCATCTGGCGGAGCTTCGAAGATAGATTGCCAATTGTCATATATACAGGCCACTCTTTCTTGTCGCCAGCAAAATTCGACAGATGCGTTCCATCGGACATGAAGATCTAGGGAACCGGTGTATCCCCCACTTGGAGCGTTGACTTAACGTCGGTTAGCACGTCATCATACTCGGGTATCTCTCCTTACCTGTGTCTGCCACCACCAGTCTGCAGTGTGCATTTCGGTATAGAGGTGTTTCGGCGGCGTAGCGCTTTCGAAGCAACGCTGAGTGGCGTTAATAAGATGCTCGGCGTACGCTGGCTGCCACATCAACCATCTCATGCTTTTGATGATGTCTCCACTCCTGTATTTGATAGGGCGTTGGTGATTGTCATTCCATTTCATATCCTCAAGAGTGTGTAGTTCCCACTCCTCGAGAGCCAGATCATCTGGCATGCCAGCCACGAGCTTCTGGATGCCATCCCCGTTTTTGAAGCTTGGGAAACGCAGAGCGGTGTTTTCTTCCTTCAGCACGTTGTCACAGTACGTCTTCATGCCCTTCTTCTCGATCCCACACTGGATATATTTGTACACATCACACGTCGCAAACAGGTAGTTGGGATTGTTTTGTAGGTTGGTCTCTAGGAAACCCTGAGCGTCGCGTTCCCATGGCTCCGTAATGTAATCGCTCAGCAGAGCACCGGCGCCGGGGTATGTTTCCATCCGCGGCAGAGGAGGTGGTGGTAGTTGAGACTCCGAGTCTGCGATTTTTTGAAGGTGTTCGAGGTAGGGAAACTCGTCCAACTCTTCGACTGAATCTTTGTTAGTGTTGAATTCACGACGCTGAGCGGGTTCAACACGTCGGGGTGCGCTGCAAACAGTCAGAATTGTGTGGTGTGCAACTTGAAGGTATTCCGGATGGTATAATTTGATATGTTTAGGTCGGCAGCTGTCTGAGGTGAACTTCTTTCGGCATGAGGATTCGGGGCAACGGAAAGGGGTCTTGTCTGGCATTGTTGACGACTCGGCAGGAGTGGAGTATTCACTGTAGAAAGGGACGAAAGTTGGTGCTGGGCCTGAGCAGTCTGGTGTGGGTCTATGCTCACGATACTTGAGAGATTCATTGAGCCTCAACACCATCACAAGGAGGTTCCTTACACGCCAGGAGTTGCAAAAACACTGCATGTGCGATGTCGCATAATACTATGAATACATGAAAAATAAACCCTGAGCAATCCAAAAACCTCGCGACATGTGTAATAATCAATGCCTGAGATAAATAGATTAAAACAAAGGAAACGAACAAGCCCACAACCCTAACCCAAACGACCAAAACACCTCCACACGTGCCTTAATCAGTGCCTGAGATGAATAGATTACAGCAAGGGAAACTCACATGACAAGAACCCGACCCTAACCCGAACGCACGCCTCCTCTACAATGCGAGGACTGATTCACTCCTCGCCTACCAAGCCATCCAGGCGCGCCTCAGGGAGGGGGACATCAGGGACAGGGACATCCGGGAGAGGGACATCCGGGAGAGGGACATCCGGGAGAGGGACATCCGGGAGAGGGACATCTGGGAGAGGGACATCCGGGAGAGGGACATCGAGGAGACTGTTGCCACCTGCGGATTCGCCGAGTAGCTGCTGATCCACATCTACATCCGAGGTGTTTCTGGCTGCCTCAGCTACTTGCAGAGTTGGTGCCGCTGGGCGAGGTTTTTGCGGCGTCACAAGCCACGAAAACTCCAGCCCACTGAGGGTATGAGTCTCCGGAGTTTGTGGACGTGGGCGAGGCTCCGGGGTGTGTGGCAGTGGGGCAGGCGCCGGAGGTTGTGGCCGTGGGATATGCTCGCGCATCTCCTGGCCTTGCTGAGGTAGCATGGTTGGCTGATCGTCGACCATGGTATCAGCATCGTCACCCGATGTATGTACCATCTCTCCCTGGCCAATTGTCCGAGGTTCTTTGCCATTATCCTCATCCTCATCCTCATCCTCCTCCTCAACCACCTCCTCTTCCTCCTTCTCATCTTCCTCCTCTTCATCTTCCTCATCTTCACCGTCCGTTTCCATGTCTACATCGCCGTCTGATTCAACGCCGTCCGGTGCATCCACATCATCCTCTATGCAGATATCCACATCAGCATCACGTTCTGAGTTATAGTCACCGTCCGACTCGGTAGAGTTGGTATCATCATCTGAGGAATTTGACATGGCGGGCGTGGCTTCCGGCTCTAAATATACCTGCTCTAGTTAGCCCTCCGTGTCCAAGTCTGGCTCTGACATTTCCTTCTCCAACTTCAAAGCAACGGCACGAGAGATATCACCTCCCCCTGGGGTTTGTGTAACAATACCTTTCTCTTTACCGTTTCCCTTCCCCTTCCCCTTCCCTTTCATCTTCCCGTCCTCTGTCTCCTTCCCTTTCCCCTTCCCATGCCGTGTTCCCTTCCCTTTCCCAGTCCCTTTCTCACCGCCCTGCGTGTTATCCTCACCCTCACCGTCGTCATTGTCATTGTCATCGCCTGGACGGCTTCTTCCACCGCTTGGCGCTCCGGGATCCACCCAGTTCTCATCATCATCATCCTCGTCGATTATCTCATCCCAATTCAGTGGTCTCAGGGCCAGGAAGTCGCCTGGTTCGTACTGCTGGCAGTATGGCGGCTCAATCTTTGCCCTGAGATCATCGCTACTGTACCAAGAGAAACGCTCACCGGCGCGTTTAACCTTCCCCGAGCTGGTTGTCTGCAGACTGGAGCAATCGACTCGATCCCCAAAGGCACAGGGGTTGTCCCACCTGCAATTGTTCATTTGGTCGCGGATTATGTCAAATATTTGCCCCATATATCAGCGGACGGCAGCCGACCACTCCCGAAAACGTGAACTCCTGCTCCTGCGGTGTGGTCACATCAGCTGGAATTGTGAAAAGTGGCGAGTCGTGAATGGATCAAGAAGGATTATATCATAAAGTGGTCCCATGCTCTCTCGTCCTTAACGCCGCAAACATCGTATATCCGGATGGGTCCACGGATGTGTTCCGAGATGAATCCCCTTATACGGTCCCGATCCAATGACAGGCGTCAATTCATAACTGATGTCGGCATCTTCGCCCACGCCTTCCCCTTTCCTTTGCTGCTGCCCTTTGGTGCCATCGCTGGGAGTTGAAAATGAATCTACATCCGAAACGTTAGCATAATGATACAGTTGCATCTAGCGGAAGGAAGCCCAGAGAGAAAGTTCAAAGTTGTGTAGATCATCGGATATGTGTTGGAACAGGAGGCGTTGTTTTGTGCATGTCACGTGATGTCGAGATCGGGACAATGTCGGTGTTCATCACACGGGAGGAAAAAAAAAAGGAGGTGTAGGCGGGATGAAGAGATATATATACTGGAGTTCCGGCGATTTCTTAGTTCAACTTGTGAGCTTTGTTGGTCAACGAACACAAAACGGCCCAGCCTTCATCTTGCAGAACTACCAGGCACCTCATGAATGACAAGCCTCGAGACGAGATTTACTATTCGCGGAGAGGACAGTTTACGGTGCCAGGCGTTGTGTTTGCATCACACATTCTCTTCACCGCTCAGACTTCGTGCATCTCGGAGCAAACTGAGTAGTTCTCAGGTTGTTCCAACTGTGTAACCATCCAACACGGCTACCAACGCCCAGCAGTGGAAAAAGCACAGGCAACTGATGTCATAGGATAGAGAATACGTCATTGTTTGCTCTGCGATGCTTTTAGCTCTGTCAACGGGGGATTCCCACTGGGAAGCTGAAGATATACACAATCGTTGGTTCAAAGTATTGTGCCAAGAACGAGTGCAATACGATGATAATCGCGCCAAGAAGGCATAAACACCCTTCAAGGGGTGCAAATCGACCTTCAGACATTGCTGTAACAGTGAATAGCAATGCTGAGTTCAATCTGAGTATAATCTGATGGCAGTTAACCCCATGATTGAATGCTTTTGAAGGGATCTCGTCCCCGAGTATTGTGACGGTTTAGAGTCTAGTGTTGTCTACACTGCGGCTCTCTTTCTAGTCGAATCCCTCCATGGTCGCTCAAATCGGAGTCTCCCTCGCCTGCCATTTCCTATGCACGCAGAGGAAATCATTCCCACAGTCTTAACATCAAACTTCCATATCGGATGATGTCTTCCCAATGCTCTCACCCTGTCACATCTCCGGTCATACGAAAAGCTCGAAGTCGTCAAAATTAACAAAAGCGTGGGCCTTCGGGCAATTCTCAACTTCCCCCTGCTAAGAGAGGCATTTCTGTACCGGCTGGCGAGAGGGATTCCTCTGAAGGAGGGAGTTCCATAGCCTCTACAATCCAAGGTCAGAACTCCACCCCCTCATCTTCGCTGAACAATTCTCGTGTTGCAGATATCACCCCGTCCGCTACACAGCGACAGTGAATAATTACTCCAACTGCCACGCCGGGTACAAGCAGTCATAACACACCAGCACCTTGCGGAACCTCACAGACAGAATCAACGCGACGCATTGTATCCAGCCCTGCATCCGGCATTGCTAGCACTCCCACTCCTCTCAGCGGTCTTGAAAACCTGCCTACCCCCATCCCTAATCCAGAAGCCCGCGCAATCATGACAAATCCACTGCAAACGCAAGCTACAGAAAGAAGTCAGAGACAGAGGCAGTGGCAATTGCAAACGCAGGCGGTGTCTACACCTCGATCAGTGGTCTCCGGCAGTCGCACCATCCATCGATTTGGTCACTCCGACATGACGCGCCTTGTATTTGCAACAGGCAGACTCCTGGAGCTCTGCATGTGGAATAGACGGCCATTTATGAGTGCAAGCAACTTGGAGACGGTAAGTTATGCAATGCGACACGTAGCGACAGCATTAGCTGAAGCCCCACACCGGTACATAATAGAGACGTACTGGATCACCGCAATGCAGCAAAACAACATTTGGTCCATAGCATTTGAGGCACGCACAAAGGAGATCTTGAAAGAGGTATGCTGAATCAACGGCCCACGTTGGATACTACATGCTCAAACCGGTACCAGGTTCGCGTACAAGTCGATAAGGTTAAATCCCATTTCATTCGATCGGCAAGGGACAATATAGCAGAGCTATATGATCTCCACTGCTTTGAATCCAACGCAGAGTGTTTGTAATTCATTGATTCCCTTCTGGCAGACAATAAGTATCATTGTCCTTTAGCAGAGGGTGTGGAAGGTGGTGTACGCGGTACAAATCCAACTCAGAGAGTGTCAACAGCTGCTAACCAATGGCCAGCATCCACTTTGCTTCCTGGCGGAAGCGATCCTGCGGTTTATCTACATCAAATTGTATCATCTGGCGAGTAACCGCGGTAAGTATGCTGATGGATCTTATAATTCCATTACTGACGACATGGACGGTTATATACCCTCGCCACTGATCATGTTTACCTGCACCGCGTTGCGCCCTGCTCTCCTGGAGTGGCAAAAGGACAAAGGGGTTCATCCAAAAGCTTCCAAGTCAAAGCTGAAAGCAGACAGACCTGAACGCTCGAACTACTTCAATTACAAGAATGACGGTGGTCAGAATGCAACTTGCTGCGGTGCAACCGGTCGCAAGTTGTTAAGCTTGCCAGGGGTTGCAGACACATATGCATTCTTGATCAATACCTGGAACATACTACCGGAGAGCTACCAACAGAGGGTTTATAACAACACTCTTGCTACAGTCAAGCATCAGATCCAACTGGCGGAGAACCCAACGCCTGCTATGGTGATCAGCGTGGAAACAGCGCGTGTTGACAATGCTATTCTTCTTGATTATTTGACTTCCGAAGTGGGGCTTGAGGAGCCTGAGATCGGAAGCACTGACCCAAACATCCCGATATACAACAATTGCACAGATGATGAACTTCATTTCGGGATGGCAGGGGGCAGCTGGGAATACGAAGATGAAGGTGATGAAAGCGACGTGCGCGATGCCATCCCCACCGCCAGCCGGCGACGACCGCCCGTGACTGAACTCAAGATGTTGGACCTGGGAACCAGTGATTTCGACGGGTATGAGCGCGAGGATGGCGACGATGTGTATGCGGATGAGGAGGAAGAAGCATTGCAAGCCGATGATGGATCAACACAGAATTTGGAGGTCTGAGGGCATAGTAGGTTTGACCTGGGAACCAGTGATGTCGACGGGTATGAGTGCGAGGATGGCGAAGATGCATCGCAAGCTGATGATGGATCAACGCAGAATGTGGAGGACTAAGGGCATATTACTAGAGAGTGTGAAGATTAGACTGTATATTTCAGACCAGTGAAATACAATAATGGCGAAGCAAATGCAATGGCAAGCGATGTATCCGAAGCGAAGACTGTATTGCAATGTGTGACAAAATCTCAAAGCTAAACTTATATGGGTCGAGTGCGGCATCCGATATATTGCTATAGCGATAGCGGAGAGGTACAATGTGGCTATCGGCCGAGAAAAGGCATAAACATTGCCAGGAGTTGTGTCAACTGCTACAGCATAACTGCAGCCCCTGTGAAGAGTGTAACACAGTTGTCGTTCTGATGGTGCGTATACCAGGTGCAAAGTAATGGAGGTAAGTATGCAATGTGACCTGTCGCCTGGGCGACGGGTAGCGTGTAATTCTCCGTCAGAGGGTAGGAGGTTCCGTCAGAGCCGTCAGAGCTGTCCGGAACACCTGGGTGTTTCAGACGGAAACTAGTGTTGTTGGTGATGTGGTTTATATACTATGCCAGTTTTTTGATAAAAGTATATTTTCTATAAATTCTGATGATTTTCATAGGAATCGGTATGTTATGGGCTCAAATATCTGCTGGTATTACTGGAAATATGGTAGACAGAATATATTTGTTTGTATCATTATGATTATATAGAGGTGAAATATTAATCACAGTTTAAATTTTCTGAGAAATAGTGTAATCATTTGGATAGTATTGTCAGTTTCTGGTTATTTGACTTGGAGTGTGATTGTAGAGTTAATAGAGAATATAATGAATATATTAGAGATTCTATTTTATAAAAAATTCAGATTTATTGTATTGTTATATGTTATAAAATCAGAATTATACCTTGTACCAACTAACTACCAGCAGTTTCTGGCTGGGTGCTAACTAAGAACACTTCTTAAATTAGTTACTTCTATTTTGAATGTGCAATACAGACAGCTATTGAGATATTTGATATCATCAGTACTGCAATATCTGTAATGTAGGCTACAAGGACTATACTATTTGCTTACCAGTTTTAAAGAAATATACTAGTGGTCTTAATAGCAGAACCTCTGTCAGCAAATTTTGAATATTAGTTCTGAAAGTTATAATACTGTAGACAATATTCCACATATTTAAAATTTTATCAAAATTTTTTCTTTCACTGTATTTTGTACAAAATTTATTCAACTTTAAAGTTTTATTGCAATACAAATAGTTGTAATTGTAACAATAATAATCATGCTATATATTTTTGGTATCAGTTTTGCTCTTTCTTTGATACAGTATGAATTATAATTATTTGTAATATCGCAATATACTCGTGAGTTATTTTCCCATTTGCTTGAAACTGTATAGTTTGAAGTTTTAATATTACAATAGTATTTTACATAGTCAAATTAGAGTGTATACAGTATGAATAAAACAACACAAATTGAAGTAGCTACTATTGTCTAAGTTTAATATCGACATCTTGCTGTACTTCCTAATAATCACTAATTCTGAGGTGTTGTATCTAGAGGTAGTATCCAGCTTGGCTACAAAGGCTCAATTTGCATACCAATTGGATATTCTTTCAACAATATTGAAAATACTTTTAAGACAGACTGAAATCACTCATTCCATCCATTTAAAAGAGTACTTGTAATACTCCCATAACTAGCTAGTATATTTTGTGATAGATTTATAACTTCTATACAAACAATTTATAGTAAATCATAAACTATACACAGTCTGCTTTATACTCTGAATTGATATTACCAGACAGAATACTGAATCATATTAACAGTATATAACATTCTTTAATTAATAAATTTCTCATCAAGAATTATACAGACAGCATAGCAGACATGACTTTTATAGTTCCTTCAGATACAATACTATAGTTTCCCTTTTTGGTATTACTGTCAACAAGGTAAAAATGACAACAGAATTAATTTCCTCTGAGTGTTAGTTTATGATTTGAATTGTAGTAGATATATAATAAATATTTCTATTCTTACAATAATTACTACTTCTATTGATATTCACTTGCTGATTATATTTGAAGGTATTCACTCATGTATAGTTGTGTGTAATGGTAATAGAGTAGACATGGTTACAAACATGGATCTCAAAATTGTAGAATAGTTTAAAGCTAACATTATCACTAGTCATCTAAGGCTTAGGGCAAGCCAACTATACAGAATGGCCATTACCTGGCCCTGGGTCATGTACTGCCATGACATTATACAAGATTTGTATTGGATTTATTTTTAACCTGTAGAGTTTGGATTTCTTGCAATCTAAATGTTAGTATACCTTATTGTGCTTTATTATCCAGTAAGCAGATATTTTAAAGCATGAGTTAATTATTTGTCATCTGATGTATATGATGAAAGAGTAATGATACTAATCTATATTAACACAGCTAAAGCTGAAGTATATACCTGAATATAACTTTATTTCAAAAGTTGATATAGATTATAACTATTGCAGTATAATGTAGTTTTCCAACAACTGAGTGCTATGGCCAATTCAAGGTAGTAAGATATCTATGTTGAAGAATCTCAGTAGACAGCTGAATGTATTTTTATAACATTTTGGATATCATTATTAGTATAAAACTTATTCAAAATATCATTGTTTAATTAACTTCTACACTGGTTGTATTATATTTGAATACAATATTCTTATTGCTGTGATACCCTGTTAAATGAATAAAGCATAGTAAATTAGGCATAATGTATGGCAAATTAAAATAGTTTGATTCTTAAAGCTGCTGATATTTCAACTATTATTGCATTCATTGGAATGTTACTTCTGTAAAGTAATTTCATCATCTTGTCATGCTATTGACTAAAGACAGTGTATAACTTCATCAATCTTTCAAAACTTGAATAGTAAGATATTTTGGATTATAGATCATTGAATATAGTAGCTTACTTGTACTATTTCAGACATAACACATTCCAGTCATTTATATTCCTTAGAATTCCAAGAGCAAGACTATACTGAACTTTAGCAACTATCAATAAAGTGATATAAATAATCAGGTGTAAAGGCATACACCAATTTGTGGCCTTGTATGAAGGTATATGAGTAGATATGGTTGCAAACATGGATATCAATATCGTAGAGTAGTATAAAGGTAAAAATATCACAACACATCTAAGGCTCATGGTAAGCAGACTCAATGAAATCGCTATTCCCTCCCCGTAGATCATGCGCTGCTATTAAAATGTATTATTTGACATGGCTAGTTGTACAGTCAAGATATCTCCTGTTCATTTGAGTGAAAAGTACTGATCAAGCCAGTACAGTGTGATATAGTTAGACTGAATATGATCTACTAGTTCAACAGACAATAATAGTGAAGCCATGATGGTTAATTTCCATTTGGGTAGTAGAATTTTGAAGCTTTGCAAATGGATTATCCTCATGATTAGATTACGTAACAGTGAATATTTTCACTATACTCACCTATATAATAATATCATTGTAGAAATTATTGCTGTATTCTTTGACATATACACTTCATAATCTTAACACACTTGGAAATATCATTAAACAAATATGTCATAAAGTGATACTGTATATCAAAGTCTTTTCAATTGAACTTCTATTACTCTGTATTTGCTATAGCAATTCCTCAACTGCAGTAGTAGTACATACAAGATACTGACTGGTATTAATCACAATACTTTTAAGATTTCAATGCTGTAATCAAATAGCCAAGTAAATATTTCTAATAACTGAGATATTTTATATACAGGCCAGACACATTATATTGATAACAGACATATCGAGTGAATATACACAATGAACTATGACTGTACTTTGTCTGATCCTTCCATATTGGTAAATATTGAATGTTCCTGTATTATGAATAATTGAGTAGTCAAATAAGGGAGAGCAGATTGAAGACTACTGTATAATCAATTACTCCAAGTCTTGCAAGTCAATTCAAGCAACTGGTCATTTTTGATAGCAAGACAAATACATAAATGTTTGCCAAGTTGAAAATGTGAATGAGAAATTATAATAGTTGAAAATGGTTGTCAATTTTCAACACCTTGTTGGTTTATATTATAGGGGTGCTAGATACTATATATAGATACCTAGAATGGCCATAGTTCCATATTGTATGGAAGGAAATTGATCATATGTGGATGTTTATAGATTCTTGATAGGTCAAAACAACTTTGACCCATATCAGCAAGATTACCTCTCACACAACACTGTCCTCTTAACACCAATTGGTTCTAGTCTTCCCAGACTGTATCATTGACAATACATGTATCCACCCAATTTGTAAATCCTTGAATTCCCAGTTAAATATATTGTATAATGTAAGGCTATCTTTCTTGGTTGATCAAATTATTCTTGTTAGTCAATGTATATGTGTTATAATTCTTATACTGCTTTAATACCAATCTGTTCAAAAGACATATGAACTACCTCATTTGAAGTAAATTAGTAACCTTTCTGAGCTGCTAATATAAAATCGTAAGGTGTATTTAAAGGTTTTATGAAATCTGCTTTGGTTTGAGTTTAATCTCATTCATATGTAGGGGCAAAGGAACACCATGAATGGAAATATTGATGTGTGATATATTCATCGAAAACCAGTAGAGATGCTAGGATACCTGCCATAGTCCAAATAAATTGAGTAGTGTACTCATTGTTGTTATTTCAAGACATAAAAAAAATATTGAAAAAGTATATAAAACTAAATCAGAATTGCTAGCAAATATCATTGGCATGTAGCCCAGGTGCAAGGGAAACTCTTCAACTAGATAATATTATGAATAGTAAAGTGATGAATAAATATAAGATTTCTAAAAATGATAGTAATATTGTAGATTGATTCTTTGAAGGTATTTTCCAACTGCCTCACTGGTAGACCTTATAGCTCTGATTGCTAGAACCATGTGATCAATGAATGGTTAAGTCGTGAAAATGAAACTCCTTCGGATATTCCTTCTATAACATTGATGTTATCTGTTTGCTTTACAGTGAGGTGATTGTTCAGTATATGCCAAGTCCTCATTGATGTAGTGATGCTTCCCATTAAGTTCTAGCACTCTCGAATGAGATTGTTCAAATAGTTACTCTCGCCTATGGGGCCATCCTCTAGCAGGTAATATATAACTGAAAATGCACTTGGAAAAATGACCTTATGCAACATGGAACTTGTAGAGAAGCTGTTTTCAGGATGGTAATTCGTAGCATATTTGATGGGTGGCACTATTAGGTCATATGGACCTACATGTTGACTTGATTACATTGATATGCATCTGCTTTTGTGTGCTGCATACTATACATCACGTTGTACATAGTATACATCATGCTGCATACAACACACATTAAAGCAAGTTGCCAGATACACTTCGATGGATGGTCCCAAGTACACTTTGATGTACACTTTTGATTGCACTTGATTGCACACTCCCAGCCTGCTTGACTGTACACTCCCAATTGCTCACAATGGCACACTCCCAGTATGCTTGATATACGCTCTGAAGTATTCTCTGAGGTCGCTTCCAAGTACACTCCGAGTACACCCCCAAGTACACTGCTGAGTATATTCTCAAGTCCACTCCCGGACATGCTCTGAAGCACTCTTCCAATTGCACTCGATAGCACACTACCAGCCAGCTTGATTAATCGCTCCCAAGAATGTTCTCAAGATGTTTTCAAGCACACTGTGAGTATGCTCTGAATTACACCTCTGAGTATGTTCTGATGTACACTGCCAGCCATGCTCTCAAGCACATTCCCAATTGCACTCGATGGCACATTCCCAGCCTGCTTGACTGTATGCATTCAAGCCAGTGCTCCAGATGCTTTCAAGCCGACTCCTGAACACGCTCTCAAATACACCCCCAACTGCCCTCAAAGACACACTTTCAGCCTGCTTCACTATTAGCACCCAGGAAAGCTCTCAGGATGCTCCAAAGCACCTTCTGAGTATGCTCCCAAGTACACTGCCAAGTTGCTCTCAAGTACTCCTCCCAGTATGGTCTCAAGTTCGCTCCCAATTGCACTCTATGGTACACTCCCAGGCTACTTCGGTCTATGCTCCTAAGTACACTCTCAAGATGGCGAACACTCTCAAGAGGGAAGACACTCCCAATCTCACTTGGGGTTGTGCTCCCAAGCATGTTTCTGCATGCTCGATCCCGGGAGTTGCTGAGTTGCTGACAGTCGGCATAGGACGGCATGAGGCTGTTGGCTAGTAGCGGGGAGTGATTGGTGCACGGTGGGCGGAGCATGGTGTGAAGCTTATGGTAGGTAGTAGGGAGGATATATTGGCTGAAGTCATGACGTCGGTCGATATGGTAGTCCGAACCATATCCTTGGTATGGCCACCCTCACTAGCTGTCACAATGCCTTAAGGTCATGGTGTTGACAATTGCGGTCTTAGATTCTGCAGAAATGGTAGACAATTGGATCTTGGGGAGGGCTGATCTCCAACACAGTTTTCTGAACAGAATCTGTGGCCAATTTCCTGGTGATTTAGGGCGTATGTGTGTGCATTCAGTCATGGGCTGAAGATTATAATGGTGATTGTGATAGTGATGGTGATGGTGATATTGTTGGTAATGGTAATGTTACCAAAAGCACTTTGTCAATGAGGTAGGCTACATCAACGTCAATGTAAAAGCTATAACATACCTAAAGCCTTCTATTGGCCAATGCTTCAACACACTCAGAGTTTTCATAGTGCAAAAAGCATCCAGTGGAACACTGTACTCCTCCCAAAGTGTGGCTTTGTTAAGGATAGCTCTCTCCATCAGGCTCCCAAGCTGGATCGCAAGCAAGGTCCCAAGCAGGCTATTAACATCAGCAAAATGTAAAATGGTTTGGAAGTTATAACTGAACAACTCAGCAACTCTGAACAGCCACACTGAGGCTTCCAGATGCTTCCAGATGCTCCCTGATAGGCTGAATGCAAAGCGATGTGCTTTCAGGTGCTCCGAGACTACTTCTCCGGTGCTCCTCAATGATCCGGAAGCCGTGGACCAGAATACCAGAATATCCTGAAGAGAGTATAGTGCTTTTCACAATGCTAAAAAATCAAACTATTAGAATGTGCAACTTTCGGAGGTATTGGTAGTATTGGCTGCTTCTCCTAGACCATTCAGGTGCACCTCAAACCTGGAGCGATACTCTCTGGGAGTGATTATTATAAGGTTTATGTCAAATAGTACAATTCGATTAACTATCTTCCTCCTGCACACCTTGATTCATGCATTGTAACTTAATATACAGTACAGCAAGTATCTAAATCCTCATGATTATTTACAAGCCATATGGTATCGATTCTATCTGGTGCAGCATTCTCTCGCACCAAACGTGCCGGTCCAACAATTGCTCTGACAGGTACAATCTGCATCTTATCAGTCTGTTTGACAACCCGGATGAACCCATCAACACAATCAGCACAACCATATGGATCTTTGTACTTTGTTGGAATCACCACCGCATATTCTCAAGCTTGAGGATGCAATATCCATTGTTGAGTCTTCTTGCACCTCTTGGAAAAGTTCGAGATCGTTTTTCCCGCAGGTAGGTGCATCTGAAATTGCAGGATCTGATTTGGTGGAGTCCAGCTAAAGTATAATACAGGAAAAGAGGGAATACTGCCTTGGAAGGTGTTATCGAGGTCACTGTCCACATATTGGATTCAGATGCTATGAGATCCAGGCATGATTCCTTGGTTGGCATCGCTATATTCTACCTTGCAATCAAGTCCCAGATGCTCAACCGATGTAGGACGGTGAAATGGTTGACGGTAGTACAACAGTCCATTCTGAAGTTTCATCAATATACCAACTTGGAGTGCATTCTGACCATATCTGAGCACCAGTCCAATAACTTTGTGTCCCAAGACCTCTTCAATTGGTGCGCGGAATAGCTGTCCAAAGTTGGGTTTTCTGATATCTTCTGAAGCATCTCTGGGTGAGGTTGATTAGATACTTCGACACACTCCGCCGACATCGGTTTCTCTCAAATGATGGACCTGTTGTGATATGTGGCGGGAAAATGGCTTTTCCTTACAATGCTGGAGGTGGAAAAGATGGGCACTGCGAGTATTTTGCTGTTTATCTGTAGCGGATAGTAGGTTGAAAACTTTTACAGAGTCAATATCATACCAGCCTTGAAGGGCAAGATAAGACAGTGTCTCCTACATATGGTCAAGACTGGTACAACAGTTGTTGAGTTTCAGCATCTGTCGAATGTAATTGACAATATTTTTGAATCAATATTCCTCATTCAGATTGCCAATGTGTAGCCGTTCTGAAATATCGGTGGTGGAATTGTCCGGAGAACCCATTCGCCGAATTGACTACGAGAGATGGCTCAAAAGATGCATCTTTGGTCATCCGAAATGTATTAACAACTGTTCGATGGTATTCCTAAGCTCCTGACTGCCAATTGCCTTCCACCAAGCTTCCAACATGATCAAGCGGATGGACAATTTCTTCTTGAACCGCATCTGGTCATTCGAAGTGATACCATTGATCTCTCTCTCCAGCTGATTCGCAACACAGTCCATATCAGCACCAATCTGGGTGGTGGCTTGAGTCTCAGCATCGGATAGACGGACCTGAAATTCCACACACTTGTAGGAAGTCATGTTTGTCACTCCATAAACCGCTTCTTCTGCAGCAGTCTTGATTTGAGCAAGTTTTCGGTAAATATGCTTCTGGGACCGGTTGCCTTAGTTGTGACTTCCTGCAATAGTTGTGGCTCACGATGTGGGAATGATTTGTCGAAAAGCTTTTGTTTAACAGGTGTCACATGATGGATTTTGTGCTCCAACCGCTATTTTGCACTCTGCCAATGAGCATATGACCATGTGGTTGCCACTTGTCGGGCTCTATTCAGGCGCACCTGGAATTGCCAATGTTTTGTTGTTGTAACATTTTCAGCCCTGTAAATTTGAACCCCCATTGCAGTGCAGATTTTATTGATCTTTTGTTCTCCTAACTGATGGAATTCTCTTGCCGACTGTTCATCCACTTGGGCCTTCGCAGACTTCAATATTGTCTGTTCTTGGAAAGAACCTTTCTTCCTGTGAAATCGCTTCTGTGCATCATCTAGTGCTGTGAGGGATAGATCAGAATCATTTTGCTGCGTAACAAGTCGCGAGAATTCACATAATGCCCACACTGCTCCCATTACCATTTCTTCAGAGGTTGTTTCCACTGCGGTCTTCCAGTCATTCTGAAAGCAGTCAAGAATCGTAGCGCAATTCCCTGCCAGTGTTCTGATCATGCCTGGGATCACTGTTCTCTGCCAGGATATGCTGTTCATCGGATCGAATGTTATAGAGAAGCGCTGGAGGCCTGGGATTTCGTGGTACCGATGTGAATCGATTGTCAAATTGATCCTTAACATTTCTAGCATTCAGTTATTTGAGCAGGCAGTGCAATAAGTCTTTAACTAAACCCAGGAGCAGCTGATGCAATTCATCAGGCTGCAAAAGCCGTTAGACATTGCAAAGAGGGTGTTGCCTGATCTGGTTTTGGATTGGATGAACACCAAGAGAGTGCAGATCATCAATATTAGGTTCATCCAGAAGCTCAGAGTTAACATGTTGATCTTTTGAGTTATTGAGTGGTCGAACAGTGGAATGCCCCATTGGCTCACCTTCAGGAATTTCACACATTCGTCATGAACCATACGAGACTTGACCAACCATGACTTGTTCTGGATAATCCCCAACCGAGGCCGCCAAATGAGGATTATATTATCTCTGAATTTGCTCAGCACAATTCCAATTCAAGCCAGAACCGGTTAGGTCAAGATTCTGGAGTGGGGACAGCACACTTCCAACTGCGGAACTCAATGCTTCATCAGTATTTTTGGCACCTTTTGAGGGACATGGGATCGGCCCAATGGGAATGCAGGCAAGGTTTATAGTTGTCTGGTGGATATCTTTTCGAATAATATCAATTGTGAGGTACAATGACTAGGAATCCTGATCACCTGATATATTGGTGAAGCAAGTCTTGTCGCATGCACAAATGACTGGCAAAATTGTCACCCCAGCAGGAAGCTGATCTTGGGTATCCAACCACCAATTTGCCATGTTCAACTCGCTGTATATTTGGCTACTTTCCATGTCAGCGAGATGTAACCGTTCAAAATCGAGGTGCGCCCGAAATGGGAGATGTGGCAAAAGGAACTGGAAAAATTTGAAAATATCCATGTAGTATAATGTTCCGAAGATATGTGAGTGATTTTCAATCCAACCATCATCGCCGAGCCCAAAATTGAGTTGACAGAGGAGCTTTCGCATGGCATGTGCTGATTGGAATGATATGATTTTGAAGGTGTCCAGTCCACGCCTCAGATGTTGATCTATCCACATTTTAGTTTGCTGGCTAAATAATTGAGCCAGTTGAAAGTCGTGTGCTGACTGAAATGGATGCCATGGATACCATTCTTCTGAGTCCTTGCGATGCTAGTTGCACAATCCAGTTGCTTTGCCATATGCTTTCCCCCCCACATCTTCCACTCCAACTATCTGCCTATGAACCTTTGTATTTGTTGGATCAGGAGTACATGTCATATCAGGCTTCTGGGGGTCTATAGTTTCCTCGTCGGGAGTATCTTCAGGTGGCGGCACACCAGGTACATAGACTGGTGAAATTATTAGTTGAGTAGCTCATCGAAGGCCTTTCATGTGCACCGACTGAAGTTGAACCATAATAGCTGGGGTTGATCCCAGCCTGCAGGAGGTCAAATATGGTAAGGTAATATCTCTTCATTCATCGATATTGGGTGATATTGATGATAGTGAGCCTCGAGTCAGTTCAGGTCATACGATTTGTTTGTGTAGATAAAGCACTTGACATGTTTCTGGCGAGTGTTGACCATATTCAAGGAATGCTTGGTGAACACATATTCGGATGAATCCCGATGGTGTTACCAGTGGTGATTTAGAGCCTCATAGATATTGGTTTGAACGCGAGCTAAATCAAGCAAGTGAATCGCAGCCGCATTGCACCCGGTGAAATGCGGGGGCGAGGTGTACAATATGGTCACCTTACGATCAGCTTTCTTCATAAACCAGGTTATATATGTCATATCCCACACAATCATCATGCACATTGTCTGCTGGAAGTCGTTAGCAGAGAAGAGAAGCTATCTTTTGTCATCACTGCAATCGCCAAGATGGGCCTGATATTATACTAGGTCATCATGGCATTGTCAGTTTTACCGACGGTTGAGCCTCGGAGCAGCTGATAATGAAGGTAGCTCATCTTGATACAATGAATAGGTGAGCTTCCTAGCTAGCTGTATGCCCGTGCAATGATCATCGAGAACTGATAGAATGGTTGCTTCAGTAATGATACTTGACTGGAGCGTGGATCCTGAGGAGGACAATGATGTTTAGACAAGGAGCTCAATAGGAAGCAAGCACTGTTGCAGCTCGACTCACAGGCCTCCTATTGAATGAGGTTGGAAGGTCATACACACACCACATATGTGTAATATTCCTAGTCGTGCTAACTGTCATACTAGATATAGTTCTGGTGTGGAGAGAGAGGAAAGGATGACGTATGGTGCGGCTCTGCGGAACGCACGGTAAAGACAGGGGAACATGCGTATCCACACAATTTCGTGGATTGGCAGCAAGATAATTATTGCTCACTTAGATAGAGAATACATGATCGTCACTTCATACTACTACATCGGTAGCAACACTTTCATATTGGCTTCTACTGCACCTTATACGCGCTGGAGCCCTGTTTGACTTGAGGGACAGTTGTTAAAACGATCACAGACGACATTCCGACGGCAAAGAAGATGAACTTCGTCCCAACGAAACACCATAACGTCAAACACGATGCCTGCTGCTGCACGCCTTGACCCAGCTGGGGTTCATATGGACGATGGCTTAGATGTGGCGCGTATGTTGAGAGCACCCAGGGCTAGCGGCATCTTCCCAGATGCGCGGCCAGAGGGGTTCAGCGTCCCCGAGCAGTGGACCAATCACGACCGAGCCCGCCGGCAAGAGATCATCAATCACCCGCCGGTAGTAGTGCAGGAGGACATCCCCGACAAGGTCGCCAATTGCTTCCATGCGGTCGAAGATGAGTACCGCAAACAAGTTGAAGATCTAATCCGAATGTGTGAGAATGCCGATCAGGACAGGGACGCAGTCGCAGCTGAACTTGTCCATTTACAGAAGTAACTGGACAACAAGGTGCAGGCCCTCGCGGCGAAACAGGCCGAGTGCGACAGATTGGCGCACCATGCCTCCGACGACATAAATGACGATTCAGTGCCACTCCTGTTGGAGTATGCAACTGCAAAGGAGATGGTGAAGCTGAAACGAGAGATCACCACGAACAACGCGCTCAATCAGTCGATGCAAGCCAAACTGGGCGCAGCCTTACAGGATGTCGAAGAAACCAGTAAAGTGTTGGCAACCAATGAAGACGAGAGAGATATGATGAGCGAACAGATGGATTCCACCATGATGGAACTGAATGCTACAAACTTGGCCTTATTTTGAGTGAAGGCCAACTCGGCACCCATCAGCACTTTCCAAACTACCTCCAGCAACCGCATATTCAACGTCAAGATGACCAGATTTCCGACTTACGATGGGATGAGAACCCTAGACACCATCACCTCTTTGCTATCTAGCCTGCACCGCCACTTTGGACCTCGTGGCCAGGAGTTAGGTTTGACAGAGAGGTGTGGCATTCCATTGACAACTGGTTGGGCCGCCGTGGCACTCCTTCAGTTTCGCGACAAAGCTGCTGTTTGGGCCAACCACCGGTTCCCAGCGGACGCAAGTGCAGGCGTTGCTTGGGAAGACTTCTCAGCTGCAGTCAAAGAGGCTTTTATCCCTCCCGATGCTGTGACCAGGTTGGAACAGGATTGGGAGTCACTATGAAACAAACGGGGCGAGCGTGTTTCTGCTTTTAATGAACGTTTCAAGGTGCTTCAACACCAGCTGGGACCCCATGCGCCACTCCCCGACGAATGCCTTCGCGACTCATACCAGGTCAACCTTGAGACCAACCCAGAAGCGTCCAAGGCTTTGATTGAGAAATTAGAAAGTCAGCCTACAGCGTCACTCAACAAGGTTATGGAGCACATCTCTCGAGTGGATGCCATGCTTAACTCCAAAAAGCCACCAACGCAAGTGACATTTAAACCAATGGAAGGCAACCAGAGAGGAGGCGGCGGCGGAAAAAGCAATGACCGGTGCTGTTACGCTTGTGGAGAAGTGGGCCAACCTGCTCGCACGTGCCGAAACCTGGAAACGGTCCTGGGCGCATGCAAGGAGAAGAAAGCGGCCACGAACATAGGCACAGAGAAGAAGCAGAAGGAGAAGGAGGAGAGGCGCAGAGGTTCCTGTGGCGGTCGCAAGAAAGATGGCTACAGAGGCGGAGGTGGAGGATTACAACAGAGCCTCCGTTTAGCCCAGACCTCGGGAGGAGAAATTGACACTGCGTAGGTGCCAAAGGTGCGGGAATTGTCCGACAGTGCGAGCAATGATGATGATGATTCGGATGATACAGGCTCAGGAAATGGCGACGGGAGCGATCGGCTGCGAATCAACTCCCCAAAACTGAAACTACTGCTGTGTCTACAATGAAAAAGTATACTCTTTATCATCATCTCCGAGTTAGTGATGATGATACCATAGATGTTGTCTGTTTCGATGGAAAGCTTCCGTACAAAAAGAATAATGACCCAGACAGAAGTTTAGCAGCCAAAACAGCCAAAGACGATGGGGCATCAGAGAATTATGTAAAAAGAGAGATTGTGGAAAAGTTATCAAAGAAAGGTGCAGTGTTAGAGGTGAGAGACGGCGGCGGGATGATTGTTGAGACAGCGAATGACAAAGTAGAAGACGATATTGAGAGACGGCAACAGATACGCCTGATACTGAAACTACGGGACGACGGCTGCGCATATACAGGGTGGTTCACAGTGTGCGATGTGAAAGGATTCGACATTATCCTCTGGAAGCAGTCGGTCCTCGATATCAATGGAACGTATCATATCAATCACCAATCAACCGAAATGTGTATAACTCACAGCGACATCTCATGGGACGCCAGAGAAAATGCAGCCTGAATCAATTACCTTCGTGGGCTTCGGCCAGACAGCGAACCAGATGACAGCACCACAAAAGAAGCAGCCCGGACTATGCGCATCGAAAGTATCGGCAAGAAACAACTCCGACACATTTATCATCGAGCATTGGCCAGGGCATTCATGGTTTGAGTGCGGTATGATGAGCCTGAGTCGGCGCAGCCGCCAGACGAATTTCAATCCATGCTTTGCGACTTTGACAATTGTGGTAGATTTGCAGAACCGACATATGACACCACGTGGAGTAAACTGCAACTTAACATCGACATATCACCAGAAGATGATAAGAAAGCCACATACCAGCCGCCATATCGCTTGTCTCCCAAAGAAGATGCAGAGTTAGAATGACAATTGGAGAGGGCCTTAAGCAATGGCTGGATAAGGCTGAGCAGCAGCCATTATGGCTCACCTATCTCATTCATACCTAAGACGGATGGTGGATTGCAAATGTGCATCGATTATTGGGCAGTTAACCGCATTACCAGCAAGGATCGATACCCATTGCCTTACATCGAAGAGCTTGTCCAACTGCTGGGGTGTTCGAACCGCTTCTCAAAGATAGATTTAGCCTCGTGGTATCATCAAATTTGAAAATGTGCCCCCGATCGTCAAAAAACTGGTTTCTCAACCAAGTACTGGCTGTACAAGTGGACGGAATTTCCTTTTGGACTGGCCAACGCACATAGTCGGTTCATGCGAGTTATGAACAGCCTGCTGGCATCCAATTGCGGGCTATGTAAGTTCGTTGCCATTTATCTTGACGATGTATCACTCGATGGTTCGACGAGAGAAGATGTTGAAATACTGATTGCTAGAAGCGTTGTATATTCTAAAGTACAGGTACATTCATGGACTTATATACGCGGTAGTCGGAGTATGTCTTTGTATGTCTTGTACGCATGCATGCGCACTCAGCTGGCATCTCCAGCTGAGTGGCATCTCCAGCTGAG
>Ga0307515_10003744_pt1 | contig 31881 bp, 23 predicted proteins | sample 17_EM_MG_FD_194513 | JGI IMG/M metagenome (GOLD analysis project Ga0307515, IMG submission 194513) | Populus trichocarpa ectomycorrhiza microbial communities from riparian zone in the Pacific Northwest, United States - 17_EM | ecosystem: Host-associated > Plants > Roots > Unclassified | place...
ATAAATATAATATATGATTTTGCATTGGCAAACAATGCATGGTTTCATACATCCTACCCTCTTCAAAATAATCTAATCTAAAAATAAAAAGCTTACCTTACAAGAAGGAAAAGGAATCACGAATCTGATGTTTCGCTAGAAAGCTTGGTGAGCTCAAACCGGGATCAAAATATGACTTTTACTGCTAGACAAGTTTTTTTTTTTTATTAAAAAAAAATCTATTTAATTTAAAAGTTTAAGTTGTTAGGTGGAATTTCAAGATATGATTTATATTATTCTCTAACACACTTTCCTCAAATGAAAAACTCTTTAGGTTTGAAACTTATATAAACTCACATTATTTTATATTTATTTTTTATTAAATAAATTGATCGTTTAATTATTAAAACTTTGATATCATGTCAATGAATCAATTCAATCTAAAAATTTAAACTGTCAAGTGAGATTTCAAGATATAATTTATATTATTCTCTAACATTCTATTAATCTTCTTGGGTAGGAAAAGCCATATAATCCTAGACTAATTCATTAACATATTGCCATAAATTTAATTCATTCGTGAAATGAGGAAATGAATCGCTGATAACTTTCATAATCAATTACTCTTGATCGCGCACCCACGATGCTGTGTACCCAGACATTAGCAATACCTATCCATAATGCATTGGTGCATGTATTTAATTTGTTTTTCTCTTTTTTAATATCAGGATTGAGTGATGAACATAAATTTATAGTATACACGACACCAGGAGACAAGTTGTGTGTGTGTGTTTATGTGCATGTCTAACCTATTTATCATGGTGCGCTTCAATTATTAATTAGGTTGCCTTACACTTATTTTTTTTGTAATTAAATTATCATCCCTTTTTATAATTAAATTATCATTATTATCATCCTTTTTTAGATCTCTTAATGTCATGTACATTTAATATATTCTCAATCAAATAATTAACAGCATCTCAATGCATTTAATCTCTTAATTACCAGTGTATTCCGTTTTAATTTGATCGTGAATGATACTGAGAAAAAAAAAAAACATGAACGATATTCAAATTCAACTTAGCAAATGTAGGAGCTAATTGCTTGTCTATAAGCCATGGAAATTAGAGAGTACTCACACTTATATCTTTTGAGTGCTATTGAAATTACCCTTTTCAATTAAGAAAGGGTGCTAATTAGGTGGCAAGCACAAACATGAAACGCTGGGGTTCCGTTTGAATCACATGTAACCGTTGCGAGAAATGATAACATAAGACACTACTATAACATAAAAATCATGAGATTCCACCGAACCCCAACAATGGAGTCAGAGTAGAAAAACAGTGCATTCTCTGAAATGTGGCGGGGTTCCAGGATTTTTCATGAAATTTTGGGTCATGTATTGGTATTTATGTAGGTCCATTAATATCATTATTCCCGACATATCACATACATAAGACAATAACAAGTCATAAGCCTGCTCTCAAATAAACCCTGCACACATGTAGAGATAATATTAAATGGCAAAAAGCCTCTCATATTCTTCTTATAAATCGAAATATAATGAAGTGTGTAAGGAAAAAAAGAAGATACATAATTAATGAATCCACGTCTCCATCAACCTAACTGTAAACGGATGATTATTATAAAGTTCAGAGAAAAATAAAATCCTGTAAAAATAATTGTATATATTCTCGGGCCAAACGTCATGAGTAACCGAATAATAATGTCTTCTACCCAACAATTGGATCATAGTGGACAAAATCCTTTTCCTTCAAGCTTTGGATTGCAAATGAAGAGAGAGCTGAATTTGGTCCAGGTCTTTTATGAGTGATTTTATCAATTAAACCCGCAAGCCATTTTGCAATCATTTGAGTATTGTCTGCTGAATTAGGGCAGGGAAAAGTTGAAGAATAAAATAAAGAAAGAGAAGGCATGTATTTGGAGGAGCCCGGTGATATATAATCGAGGCTGGCTGGTTTTTAAAATAAATTGCTTATGGAAAGTACAAAAGAGTTAAAAAAAAGAAAAGTGGAGCCGTTTTATAATTTTGTTAGGTGGGCATGGTCGTATGCTAGGCAAGTTATGCACCCAAAAACAAGAAATGGACAACCTGGGGAGTCCTTGGACGGTTTGGACAAATATTTAGGAGTTTGAGCGATGATGGGAGAAGGTTCCTTTTGGAGTTGGAGAGTTCACGGAGGTATTGTCCATACATACCTCCAGACATTATATGTTGAATGGTCTCAATCGGCGTTGACAAATTAGTGGGGGAGTAGCTGGCTTCGACAGGCTAAATAGTGCTGTGATCATTGCAATATTTTTTTATTTTCTTTCCCTATGGATATTGATAGCCCAAAGGCATCATAAAAATTGAAGTAGCTGTGAACCACTGATGTATTGGATGGGTTTATCATTCGGCTGTGGTCTCAACTCATGATTGCAAAGCGTAGCCCGTGTTGACACATTGACATTCCCTTTCTTTTCTTTTCTTTCATTTTTATTCTTATTTATTGCTGTCCTTTAATTTTCTTCTTGTTTCGAAAAATCATTTAACGTAAACCCCATTGAAGATATAGTATTGCTTCTCTTGAATTTATCCATGGCGTACCATATTCATGCTTGCCGAGTCGTTTCACAAATAAAACCTTGATCGTAAATGAAGGAAAAGTTAAAATAAACTTCCCGACTCTTCAGAAACTCCAAATGAAAATATAGAATTTATAGCAATGCTATCAGCACCGCAATCTAGTTAGCATATCATTTTCCTTCTTGTTTCTTACCCTCGTACAGTTAGTTAAAGCTAGAATGAGAGCTTTAAAGCCTATTGTATCCCATGCCATGTTGCCTCCGTTTCCATAGATGCTTTTGGTTTGCTTAATTTGCAAATTTCCTAGCAATTGCCCATCTTGTTTTCATTGAATCCCTCCGCAAAAGTTGATTTTGACATTTAAAAAGTCTTCACGCATTCATCCTTTCTCGACCCAATTTCATGAAATCAATAATGGAGTAGGCTGGTGCAATGAAAACATCAATCTCCTTAGAAGAAGTTTCAGCAATATATAAGAATTAAATTGGAAATTCAAAAGTCTGAATATTATATCTCAATCATAATGATGAAATGTTATATCTCTATCATAATGATATTGGTTTAACTTGAGAAAGAAAAACATCTTCTTAGCCCAAAAAAGGAAGCAAATTAATGAAGATAAATTGAGGATTTTTCTTTTGTCAGAGTTTAGCTGTTATAATTAAAAATAATTTCGTGATTTTATGCCATATGATTTTATCAATTTTTTTTAGAGATGACATGGCTGGTATCTTTTTTACACAACGACATGCATAAAGATTTAGAAACCAGATCAATTTCACGCATCCCTCTTAATTTTTGGCACGGCCTAGCTAAGACACTAGCAGCGGCACATCTACATGGGCCAAATGCCTAATAGTCTAACAGATTATGAAAATACAATATATAAATATCAAGCAGCAAAAACCATGATCAAATAGCAGCTAGAGATTCGGCGGTGTATGATTAGAAAAAAGAAAAAAGAAAACGAAGCTATATTTAAAAATAAAAATAAAAATAAAAATCTTCGATAAGAACGTTTGATATTTTTTAATGATGTGAAGATGTTAATGTATTTTGCATCAACTTGATGTTAATATATATATATATATATATAAAATCTGATGACAATTTTCTTTTATCTATAATTTTCAGTTTCGAGACGCAGGGAATAATCCTCCACCTCTCATGGTGTCCAAAGCGGGCCAAAAAAAGTAAAATATAATACCAAAAAACGTATAAATCAGCAGGCATAGTGATATCAATTTGTATTTTGTTTGATGTGATCGCCTTTTATCATTCCATTAGGGATGTATGGTCTAAATCTTTTAGTGCACTCTCATTTTTGGCTTTGGATGAAGCCACGACAAGAAGCATCTAGAGGGGGACGTGGAAATTGAAGTAAAACTGATCGAAGGGCGCCCATGAATTGTACAAGTGATTAATGTCAATGCTTAATATAATTGTGTTGGCGGGTCTTCGTGAGATAAAGGGAATTGTATTAACTTGTAATTAATGGATAAGACCTTTCTATTTCAACGATTAATCTCCTTCACCAGATTAGTCATGTCCTCCTCAAAGAAAATGACAGTATAAGTAAAGTCAAGAGCACAACTTTATTCTCGTTAATTTCCTTAGTGTGAGCAACCAGAGAATGGGATAGGAAATGAACGGTGATCAATGGATAGCAAATCAACTTGGATTACAAGTTGAGATGCAAAGTAGTGTTGTGTGGTGTGGATTGTGACAAAAACAAGTCACCCGCTCGCTTTGGAAAAGACTGAATCACACTCATGATTTGGTATATGATATGATGGAAACGTTTTACTTTCTAGATAAGATTGATAAGGTCACGGCATTTTCTAGACATCTGTCAAAATCTGGTTCTTTGTTAAATCCAGTTGCTCCTGGTGATGGAAATTACAAGGCATGTTACTTCCATGCTGTGGGTTTAGCTGCATGTACTCCGGCTAGCTATCATAATGGAGATAACAAGCATGCATGAGCCTGGTTTCAAGTAATTAGCTTCTTAGGTTTGTTTGGCCTTGAACCTTTAACTTGGGGAATTCACCGAATTTCATCAGAACAGCAAAATAAAATCAGGTGCGTTCATTCGTAGAGATTTATTTGAATTGGATAATTGGATTGCATAGCAAAATACCGATTCTTAAAGCAACATCCCAAACTCTAAGAGAGTCGCGCAAATAAACCCTTTTCCTCGAGCTTTTCTGTCAACTTTCTTAGAACTTTGGATATCATTTGAGAAATGGATTATTTTGTTATGCAATGCAATGATCAAGTTCTAATAATATCCCATCGTGTTATGAATTTATGATCAAGTGAAATAAAAAATATATTATTTTAATATATTTCTATAAAAATAACATTTTAAAAAATAACAGCCGGTCGAACACTTCTGAAATACTGCAGGACGTGATTCCGTTACTTACTCCATCACCAGCCTATTGCTCTAATTTTATGGAAGTCCAAGAGAATAGTGTGTATGCCTTTGGGCCCTTTCCATGGGCTCTATGACTGCGGCAATCTATTAGCACTATTTTAATGAGCTAGGTCCAATACTTGTCTAACTACAAGTGGTTAATTCGACCATGAGCCCACTATTTAAACAAATTGAATGAAAATGCATGGAGATAACAAAGACATATATGAATATATGTCTCGGGATTTATTTTATATCTTTATTTCCGTTTTTTATTAAATATGTTTTTATTCATTATGTATCTATTTTTTTATATCCTAAAGCACTAATCAAACACAAATATGAGTAACCTTTCTTCCTTTGGCCTTTGCTTGGATTTTCTATCTCTAGAAACCCCCTTTCTACAGTTTGATCTGCTACATTTTTAGGTTGCTAATTTTGAGCTTAGTCATCTATGTATATTTTTAATGTCTAGCTGAAGGCATCCATGAAAGCCCGCACGCTCTTTCTATGAATTCATGTTAGGCTTGACTCGGCTCTAGAAATTTGATGTACCGCTCAGATTTAATATCTAACCATGTGTTGGGCTTCGTGCTTTCTGTTCTTCTTTCGATTTTTCTTTGAAATATGGAATAGGTCATTGGCAATATCTTTTGAAACCGACCAAATCCACCCATTGAGCATCTTTAATCCAAAAGCATCATACAAGTAATTCATATCGAAAATAATTATGTTTTGCGCACATGCCCATGATTCTCAACAAAAATGATTGAAAGAATGGTATATTATTGAATAAGAGCAGATTTTAAGGTTACAATGGATTAATATTCTTACAGAATTGATGAATGATGCAACGTAAGAAGGATATATTTATAAGTTTCCCCTATACATATTATTACGTTGGTTCATCAAAAGAACGAAAGGATTAATAATACATAAAGGAGTAATTAACCATTCTATCATGCGACATATTAATTATTTCGAGACAAAAAAAATCCTCGGTACAATTCGGTCTAGCATACTTTTGTACCGATGATGCTTTCCCCTGGACAAAGCTTCCACTTCTCGTAAAAAGAAGAGAAAAGTTTCCCATGTAACAGGCCAAGCCCAACTAGACAAGCAATCCCGAGAACAGCGTTTACCGGTGGTGATATTTTGAGAGAGATTTCTATAAGAAGTCACCCATCGCCACTACATTTGACAGACAAAACCCTTTCTTCAATGGATGCTGGCAGCACAATCTACAAGCAACCAGCCTCTCGTCTAACCGTGATAACACACTTGTTTGGCATCTTGGCTATAATTCTCATGCTGGTTTGGTTATTGCATTATCGCGGTGGCATCGAGTATCATTCTGATAATCCTGATCGTGTTTTCAATGTAATTAGAATTTCCGCACCCTTTGTTTTTGTTACTGTCATATAATTATAATCTTTTTATTTCTTAATTTTATTATTAATCTTGGTAAGCAGGCTCATCCGTTTTTTATGTTCTGCGGACTCATATTTCTTGTTGGGGAAGGTACGTGCTCGTGTGTATATACATATATTAAATTTTCAAAAATTACTTATTATAAGTAAAAAATCTCATTTATTGAAACTTGATAGCGTTGGAATGGCTATTTTATTTATTTCATCATTTGTGTGTTTTTTTTGGGAGGATATAATCTTGAATTAAAAATTCTGAAGAATTAATTGACAACTTGAAAATTCAAAAAAAAAAAAAAAACAATTTGATGCATGGAAAGTTATTAAAGATATTATATTAGTTATTACTCACCGGATCCATGACTCATAATTTCTTTTATATATATATATAAAATGAGTTTCAAGAAATAGTTAGTATCATGTTATTAATTACTCCTCCATGACCATAAACCATAAAATCTCTCTAGAATTCAAGCCTTATTGGTATTTTTACACGATTAACAACATTCTCATGTCTCATCTACTTGATTACTTTTAACAGCTTTCCTAAGTTCTTAAATAAATATATGTTGGTGATGTGAGCAGCGATGATGACATACAAAACAATATCATCGGCAATGATTGTCCAGAAGTCTATCCACATGTTCCTGCATCTGATTGCCCTGTGCCTTGGTATTGTTGGCATATGTGCTGTTTTCAGGTTCCATGATATGATCCAAGCAGAGGATGTTTATAGCTTGCATTCATGGGTTGGGTTGAGCACCTTCTGTTTATTTTGCTTGCAGGTGCGTAAACTCTATCCGACTAGACCCGATTAACCACGACCTCTAGCTAGTGATGAACCTTCTTTGAATTAATTAAATTTTAGGCAAAAACAAACCTTTATTTCAGTGTTTGAACTTTTTTCCGATTGACACCAAATCTGAGAAAATGTAATAACTGTCACCCGTTGATCTATTAAAAAGGGACCGTATTGCAAACCTAAGAAACATGGGGATTGAATTGAACTTTTTCTAAAGAAATCCCAGTAGCTTCAGTATGGTATATTTTCAGATTGTGACACTTGTTATATAATTGAACTCGATTCGCAGTGGGTGTTCGGCTTCTTTACATTCATGTTTCCAAAAGCTGGGAAACAAACAAGGGCAAGCATGCTTCCATGGCACGTATGTGGGGGGAGAGCACTGTTATACATGGCAACATGTGCAGCACTGACTGGGTTAGTTGAGAAAGCTACATTCCTCGAGCTAAAGCATCATCGCGAGTCTCATTTGATTAACTTCACTGGACTCTTTATCCTTCTCTTCGGCATATTCGTTGACCTCTCGGTTGCTCTTGCCCGTTATGTGTGATGATTCTATACTAGCTTCCATATTTTGTATCTTGATGTATTGGGTAGTTGTTTTAATTTCATACAAGTTGGGTAGAATTGCTTAAGATCCGATAGAAATATAGTTCGAAAAAAAAATAAAAAAATAGTAATAATAACACCGTATTTTATATGAGCCTGAATTTAGAACTATTAAATCTGATAGAATATTTGAAAGTAATTTTTTTTGTTTTTTTTTTATTTTTTTTTTAACTTTTGTACTCCATATATATTTTAAGTCTCAAGTCTTAATACTACCACAATACCTCGTAAACAATTATATCCGTTAACCTAATCAATTCAAGCGAAGAATCGAGCCATGAAACTTTTCAAAATTAGTCAACATTTTCTTGTGGACCATCCCCCATTCGCCATGGCACCATGCTTCTCTGCTCACCTCCCAAGATGTAGCATTACCAACAAACTTTACATAATAAAGTACGCGTTTCGCAGATCCCATTGTTAGGTGACAATGGGCATTAACATTATTGTTCCAAGTTAACAAACGTTTGAATTAAAAAAATAATTAAAAAACAAAAATTCAGTAAACTTTATCTTAACCTTATAATTATCAAAGAACTATAGTTTAAGTTGTTAAGTAAGATTTTAAGATATAATTTATATTATTCTCTAATATACCTCTCAAGTGAAATCATTTTAACCTTAAAACTTGCACAGTTCTTCAAATGAAAGTCTTTTAATTTTAAAATTTGCACAGACTCATACTATATTATGCTTATTTTTTATCAAATAAATAGGGATGGTAAGATTCGAACTCATGACTGCTTGGTCATTAAGGCTCTGATACCATATCAAAAAATCATCTCAATTCAATAATTTAAACTGTTAAATAAGTTTTTAAGATATGATTTATATTATTTTTTAATAATAGTTAGATTAATTAAATACTAAACTTATAAGATCATACCGACAAAACCCTGGTTCTCCATTTAATTTGTCACAAGACTCGCCGGCCTTGACGTTTCCTAATACTCCATATTTGGGATTCGGAGTATCCGTCTTTCTTGTGTTGGCAAAACCAGAAAGGTTTTCCTTGTGCACATCGCAATGTACACAGCAAAATTTCCACGTAAAATTAATCAAGAAGAGTAAACTTCATTCTTGACCCTAAAGATTCGCCAATGTTCCACTTTTACTCTTATAGTTCAAGATTTCTCAATGTTACCCTTATAGTTCACAGGAAGTTTCAATGTTACCCCTGACCATTAAGGAGACCACTTCTTCATTTGTTTTTTTTTTTAGTTTTCTAGGTATTCTATGTGAGATGTTATGGCATTTTCAGGGATTTGAGTGGAAAAGGTGAGATAAAATAATAAAAAGAAAATATGAAGAAAAGTGAATTTCTTATCAGTTATTTCCTAAGAGTGAAATTAAACTTTTTAATAACTATAGGAGAAACATCTGGAGATTTTTATTTATGGGGGTAGAAGTAAACTAGGAGTGAGTTTATATGAGCAAAAATATAGTTTATTGATAATAAAAAATTCAACACCTTAGCAAGTTTACAATGAAAACAAACGAATCACTTTGTATTGTCCAACTCCGTAAATACTAGCAAATAATGATGATGATTTCAAGTACTTGAAGAACATATATATATATATATATATATATATAAAACTGCTAGACAACACCTATTTCCAGCTCCCACTGATCTCCTCCTTTTCATTTACCCCTGTCTCTTTGAGCTAGAGTAATAGACTCGAGATCATCTAGATGCGCAATGCCACCTAAAAGTCGAAGTTTCCAAATCTCGGCGACCCCCGTAACAATGTTCGCCCATTTGTTAGCTATAGCAGTCACAACCCTTGTTCTTGTTTGGCTTTTACACTTCCGAGGAGGCCTCGCTTTCAAATCTGCTAACAAAGGCAAGATTTTGAATGTAAGATGAATCAGGCTCTAATCATTTATAAATATGTTCATTATGTTTTCTAACTAGTAATTCTTTGTTTAATTTCTTGATTCTTCTCAATTCAGATGCATGTTCTTCTAATGGCAGTTGGATTTATAGTTTTTGCGGGAGAAGGTAAGAAAATAAAATGTAGCTTTATGAATAAATTAATAAATGAATCAGAAAATGCTAAACCGGAGCATATCAATAATTTTGATAGCAAGGGCTGACATTTCATAGAAAAACTAGAGGTCTTAATTAATCCTTCGAAGCGACCATGCACTTGCACTACATAGTAGACGTCTTCCTGATTGCTCTATAGTATGACTGTCACTCCAGCAGTGAAAAGAAAACACTGTAGGTTCTAATCAAATTTCATTTTGAATCAGCTATTATGGCATACAAGTCAGTTCCAGCAAAAAGGAAGGTGCAAAAAGCTTTTCATGTAACATTGCATCTGATAGCACTTGTGGCTGGAGTAGTGGGTGTTTATACGGCTTTCAAGTTTAAGCACGAGGAGGAGGAAAAAGACATGACTAGTTTACATTCCTGGCTTGGCATGATCACCATCTGTTTATTTGGTTTACAGGTATTTTTTTTTTCTTGCGAGTATAAGATGTACTATTTGTTACCTTTTCTTAATATTCTGATCACTGATTAACACAAAATGGGACGCTGGGCAGTGGTTGTTGGGATTCTTCTCATTTGTGTTCCCGGGCGCAGAAATGTCAGCAAGAAGCTCGTACAGGCCATGGCACGTTTTTGGTGGTTTGGCCATATTTTTCCTTGCTATAAGCGCAGCCCAGACGGGTTTGCTGGAAACTTCAATTTTCTTAGAACTAGGCCTCAGCCAAGAAGGACTTATTGTCAACTTCACTGCACTCTTGCTTTTTTTATTTGCAGTCGGTGTTGGGCTGAGCAGTGTCCTTCCACGAGGACGTTATTAAACATCAAATGGTATCAGATCTTCTCTGTGCCCGTGGGGTTCTGATTTGTTCTCTCTTCTACCACTTGTAATTTCTTGATGAAGGGGTTGGGGGGGAGTAGACTCGAGCTTCGAAACCTGGTCTTTCCTACTAGGCTGCACTCGTATGGTATTATAATTTATTTATTTGTTCAATAAATTGCAGATTTTTTTTTTTCCTTTTGTGAGGAATGTTTATTTAGAGAGATTTTGCTGGGAGCTGTTATGAACTGTTCATAATAAGACTAATGAAAACGAAATCATTTGTCTTTTTATTGACTCGTGATCGCTTTTATTTTTGGGCCTAACTAAGGAATAATAATAATAAAGCATTTGTCAAGGTGTATTATTTTTTCAGAATAATGATTTATTAAAATTAAAAAAATAAATGCATTCCTTCCATACTATCATTTATTTAGTTTTCAACATTTTATAAGAACATACATTTATTAGGGAAATCCTTTATCTATTCAATTCTTTTTTATGAGACTTTGTTTTTAAGGTAAAGATAAATTATATTCCGTTTTCGTACTTGGAAACTAATTTCTTTATTTATTGGATGTTTAACGATAATACAAGTTCAAACTCTCTTTTCAAAGGCACTAAACCTGAAAGAATAATTTTATGGAACATTTTTTTTTGAGGCAATTATTGTTTCATAATTATACATTAGTAAGGAAGCACGGTTGGCTGGACTTGCACAATTTGTCTGAACTTGGAACTCCGAAGCACTTCTTATCATTATTATCCTCTGTCAATGGAGCAATTAATTAAGGCTTAATGGTTATGGTACTATCCGATGGTGTGCAGTCGTGTTTTTTAAAAAAGTTTATTTTTTTTATTTAAAATTAATTTTTTATATATTTTTATAATTGATGTGTTAATTTTAAAAAGATTTTTTTATGAAATAAAATAAAATAAAATATTATTTTAATATATTTGTAAATAAAAAAATATTTTAAATCATGGAACAATTCAATGGCTCTATAACTCACAGTGACCGGTACTTAATGGTGATCACACGTCTATGTTAAATAAATAACAAAAAAAAAAAAAACAGAAAAGGGATCGTATTCATTACCTTTATTCGCCATTAAAATTATCTTGTAAGAACAACCTCAACGATGTGCATTAGCACTGATAATTTTATATACTATCTGCAGAATCGTATAATACATAAATTAGAGTACAATTTCTGATAGCTGCAGCAACTAGGGCGGGTAACATTTGACAATTGTAATTAAGAATCAAAACATTGTTATATGAAATAACATGGGCAAAGACAATGATTCAGTAGTTATATTGGGAGGGATATCATAGAGTTTAAGGTCAAAAGCAGCAGCAACAGTGGCCCCTATGAAGTCTGATCCTGCCATGCATTCACCAATTTTGGACAGCTACCAAACAAATCCAACAGTATCAAACAACCTTTGATATACTATAAGATAGAATTTCACTGGTTTTGTTCCTTGATCTTCCCATCAAGGCCATGAACTTCCAAGCTCCCCAGTTCCACAGCTAGGAAGGAAAGCCGTGCATTTTTGCATTTAGAGAACAAACATTTCAAGCTCAAAATGGCAAAGATACAAGACAATTGCACACGATTAATTGCACACGATTACGCATCGTCCGTGAGCAAAATTATAAAAACCGAAGGAATAAATTACACCCATTGCTGCTTTGTGGCCTCCATTCTTTCCAATAAACCAGCAATCTCTGCTTGCATTCTCAGCTTCATGTTGAAGTAATTAAAATATGTATTTTCCAAAGTCTTCAATTCCTCCATTTTCTTCCTCCGTGTTTCTTCTGTATCTTGAAAACACATTTTGGCCAGCTTCTCTGCATATTCTTCTTCTAATTTGTCAGATTTTGCCCGAATCATCTGCCTGTAACCTTCGGCCTCTCTTTGTGCTTCATCTGCCTTGTTCTGGAACATTCTTGCTTCAGCTTCTTTGATCTGCACAATGCTTTCTAAGCTGTTGAAGCCATCATTCTTCGATAACTTCCCAAACTGAAACTCATTTTCAAGTTTTAGGACATCAAGGAGGGAAGCTTTGAGATCATTTCGGTGTAGATCATTTGGTAGTGAATCACGTCTTCCACTTGAAGAGCCCATGTTGTAAATGGCATATTTTGGAGTGAGAGAAGTTGCTGGCAGCATAGGTACTGCATCTTTTCTAAGGGTAGCTTCTGTTGGCATCAATTCTTTTGCAGAAACACCTGAAGCAGGAAAATCTGACATACCATCTGCATCTAAAAATCCCAAAAGAAGAAATATACGATTTGAATTTCTGAGCATAAATGACTAAAATAACCTTGAAAATTAAAGTTAGTTTGAAGTTCACAATCTAGTGATGAGCAAATGTTGATTAATGCCATAAAAGAAGGATTTTTTCCCTTCTTTTTTCAATTTATTTCTTCATTCTACCTTGTTTTTTCCGTCATAGAACAGACATGCTAAGATCCCAGTTATATTACTGTCTAGCACAGCCAGTCAGGGAGATGTAGTTTCCTGGTTATGGAAAAAAACCTCAGCACAAGTGAGCAAGTCTGGAAATCATATGAACATTGACTTGCTCCGTCGAGGTTCGAAACAACACAAGGACAGTGAATCCTGACTGCCAATCCCACATGATAACGCATGCTAATAGGCAAATTGCTTGTAACCAAACATTTTTTTCCACTAACTTCATATTTTTGAAGATGATACTGGAAATTTCATATGGATAAGCACACATACTACATGACTTTGGACCTTTGGTGCTCAAAACTGCAAAGCTCAAGCACTGCAGGGTTTGTGTTTGAACTGATTTGCTGTTAGATTGTAACTAATGCATGTAAGCACCCAGAAATAAGAAATCAGGCATCCTGAATTAAGGAAATAACCTAGGCCATTTTGCAAATCAAGTTTATACAAACTACACCTTTCAGACAAATTACAGATTAGATATCTCATAAAGGAAAAGGCTGTTGGAAGAGCAGTTAAATTGTTCCTGGAGTTGTTTAAACTAACGTATGGAAGGACCAATTAAACCTTCAATATTTCTTAGATGCAAAGATATTTTGAATGTAAGCCGAATACTCTCACTACTAGGCAAACTAGTGAAATCCTGAAAAATATGAACAATATATGTTCTTCGGCTCTCTTTAGCCCCGTGTCTCTTAAGCACTGGAAATTTTCCTTGATCGCAGGTTCCTTCTCCAGAAAACCTTTTGTTACGACTTATGGCACAGGTGGCAGGCATGTGCCACTGATTGAAGGCACTCCTCTCGCACATGCAAGTTATGGGAGGCCTTTATTTCTAGTTAGTCCCAAGCACTTACTTCCTTCAATGCTATTATTTTTTATGCATTCAACCTCAGCTCAACCCTATATTTAATCCTGAAAAGGCTCAAGAATTCGGAAGCTTGGGTTCTTCTTATGCAATCAAGATAACCAAGCTCAAGCTCCAAGAATCCATCATACATAATCAGGTACATTACACAGCCTCAATTGATCGGACAAAATTAGCAAATCTACAGCACCATCAAAAGGCTTAAAGAACATGTCACACCAAAAATGACCACATTCACAAGCCTAAATATGAACCAATTAAGCTCTTCAAAAATGAATTCAAACATCTTTGAATCCATCTGTTGAGTCAAAGCCTCTCAATTTATGCTTAAGCATAATTAGTAATACAATTAAATGAATCTATGATAGACTTTTATCAAATCTCCAAGCAACTCCATTCACTTGCAGCCAAAAAACAGCACTATTTTCAGATTGGCACTCAAGCCTGGCTTGCAATAATAAAGAAACCAAGTTTCAGGAAAGGCATAAGCTTCTCCTCTTTGCATAACAAGTGGATCTCAAACCAAACCAAAGCCTTATCAAATTTTATATAGCTGAGCTTGAGCATACATAGAAATAGAAAAACCATTCTGCACCCCTCACATTTAACTCCTTATTTAGAGACCTTTTGTTTTTATTACACTTTTAGAGACTAATGGGACATGTCCCAGCTCAAGAGTGAAAGCTTGGAAGAATAAAATCAAAAACTCATCAGCCATGCCAAACACTCATCTTAGTTACTATAAAAGAATTGTTTAGGGTGCAGAACCCAGCCCGATTATTCACACCTCTGAACATAAAATGACCTATACAATCTTTCTTCATTTAATTGACAGGTGTGTAATAATGCGCAACTTATCACATTACCTTCAATAAACTCTAAGCTCAATCTGCTCTGACAGATTAATTTATTTATGTAAAGAAACTTATTTGGAGAAAAGGGATAGAGGTTAAAACTTAAAAGAATGACAACATCAGCGGAACAGATAAGAACAAGCTTCAATCAACAAAGCTCTGTCCATACAGAGAACAGTAACTGAGAAACCAAAACACATCAATCTTATTTTTTTCCCAATTCTTTCAGACATCAAAGGTCAGCAGTGACAAAAGAATTCAGATTTTTACCAACCAATCCATAAGGTGAGTTCAACCATCTACCCAATTCAAATAATGAGAAGAAATAGCACATAAATTGCACAGAAAAAGCAGGAGTTCGAAGTTTGAAGACTTACAGTTGAAGAACTGTATAATGACGTTGCAGGCTTCTCTAGAAGACATCAGTTTTCTTTCAAGCTTGGAGAGCAAGTCCTCAGCCTTAGTATGCAACTCCTTTCCTTTGAAATCCTCACTTCCCTTGAAAATCTTCCTAACACAATCAAGCTCCTTTATCAGAGTTTCTTGACCCCAATCCTTTGCACAGCACACAAACACATCCTTGACAAAGCCAAACATCTCAGAAGCATGATTGCACCCAATGCAGTGAAATTGCATCTCCCTAGTTCCTGATGGTCCCCTCAAGCTAGGACCAGGTCTAATGAGATTCTTCTGTGTGCCACAAGCAGCATGGCACCAATGGGAGCAAACATCACAGCCAACCCAACTGCATGTATTGCTAGCACAATCAAAATTCATACAGACAGGACACATACACGAGCTGCAAAATCCCTTATTCCCCGAGCAAAACTTACAGTCACAGTCATCCACAGGCAATATACTCTTGCAATTCACATTCCTACACCTCATAAACAAGAAAATCTCCACCAACTCATTCGTAGGAACCCGAACTTTCCCAGATACAAAACTTCCATGCCCCATTTTGACCGCAACTAATATTTCTAGCTGCTCCCTTTGGCACTTTAAGAGAGCCTCCTTGGTAAGATCAGACCTTCTCTGAAGCCGGTTTTGAAGGCCAACTAACTCGTCTCTCTTTTCAGTCGTAGCAATTAGATTCTTCAAGTACTCCTTCGTCAATTCCAATGTTTCTTCGGCTACCTCCTGAATTATCTGAGCCATAACAGGAATGGACTCAGAAACAATCTCACGAAGAATTCTCCCTGGTCTAGACAGCTTTTTTGCTTCACCTTCTCCATCTCCACTCTCCAAACCTCTCAAATTCTCTGAATCCCTTCTCCTAGAATCACCTGAATAAGCATCTAAGCGTGGCCTAGCCGGCAATTCAGATGGAAAAAATGAAAGATTATCCGAACTAGTAGTTTTATAGACACTATTATTGCACGAATCCTTATTCGTTGCACGATTACCTTGCATTATAGAACCACCACCACCATGATTGTTATTGTTCAAAGCAACAATCCCATCTCCAATAGGCCTAAACCGGCTATGAACTGATCCATTAGTCCCTTCCCCTCCACACCAAATTTGATCATCTCTCCCTACAGAATACTCGTAATTCTCAGTTGAATTGAGAGTCATAGAGCAACTAGGATTGTGTGAAAACGGGTGTGAATACGAATAAGAAAGTGAAGCAGCAGTGAAATCATTAGAACATGTAGTTTTTGTGTTGTTGTTTTTGGATTGTGTTTCTGCTGCCGCCGCCGTACCTAAGGACTCATTACGATTTGGCTCAATCAGAGGATCAACATTTTGCAATGCATTTGATGCGGTTAAAGAGAGAGACACATCTGGCAAAGCTAAAGAAAGATTTAAAGTCCTCCCTAGCTTTTGTTTCTTGTCTCTTGAGGAATTCTCTTCAACTTCTTCCTCATCTTCTTCGTGGCGGACTTGTCTCTTGGAAGAAGAATTGGATTTGGTTTCGCTCAGATTCAAGAAATCCCTCTCAACCCATTTCTCATCTTGGATAGAAAGCTCTGAAAAGATTACTTCTTTTCCCTTGAGAGAAAAACCCAGTTTGGGATTATTGTTGTTGTTCTCACAGAGGTAGCTGAGAGTGAGTTCTTGGGGTTTTAAGCCAAACCCCTCAAAACCCATCTTTGATTCTCTGAGAAAATCAATTCCCTTTCGAGACAAACCAATCATTTTCTCTACAGGGTTCTCATTGTTTAGAGACCTCTCAGACTCAACCTCACCATTAGAGGCACGATGATCTTTCTCTCCATACATGGCCTTTGTTTTGTTTTCAAACGTCAGGCGTTTAACAGGAGGAGAGAGGCGGGGGGGTAGAGAGTCAAGAAGACCTTCGCTTTAAGGGTGGACTGGACTGGAGGGGCAAGATGGAAAAAATGAGGGGGTCTAGGGGGTGGGAGGGTTATTGCCTCATTTCAAGTTGGGTGGGTTTGATTCTCAACAGCAAAGTCTAACATGACAACATCACATAACAAAGTTTTCAGATTTGTCTTTGTATTGTTTGCGGTTTTTAAAGGCTGAAACTTTCAAAGCCTTTTAATTTTCATACAAAACGGCTAACAGTCTGCCAGTATTGACTATTGAACCCTTGAGTTACTGATGATATATATATATATATATATCAACTCAAATGCTGTTGCCAGTTTTCACTGCTGCTTCCACCCGAAAACATCCAAAAGAAGAAAAGCTGTGGACTTCCCTTGTTTATGGTGATGGTGGCGAAGGTGAGTCTACTTTAAGCTGATTAACGGTACCAGGTACGATGCACTGAAATCTTATTTTAGGACAGGGTATGTCTCACAAAGCATTTTTTTGGAAGGAACCTGTCTCCGGCCCAACCCTCCATGTACCAGTAATTATTATTATTATTATTATATTTGGAAAGTAAATGCCTGAGAGGAGGGGGAGGGGATCTACTCTAAAGAAAATGTTTTTATTTAATATTGGGTAGAAACCCCTCGGATTGAATCGTCCCGACCAATCTCTCATCTTGGTTTGAAATTAATGAGATATGATTATGTTATTAAAGGAAACAGATAGAGTAATATACTGTGATTTTGTTTGGGATTGAGTAAACTGGGAAGTGGGAGCAGTCCCAAAGCAGCAACAGGACGTGTTTCGTTTCACCTTGCTTGAGGACAGACGAAGTACCTTTACAGTATTAACACCGTGTCTTGATAAAAGATAAAATTATATATATAAAAAAAAAGAAGGACCACGACCAAGTCCAAACTCCAAAGTCAATCTGTTGACGTGTCATTGTATATATTAGTGCTTCGCTTCTATTTTTATATATAGTTTAATATTTCTTAATCTTATCTCTAAAATCTTGAGTAAGTTTCTATTTTGCCCTTTAGGCTCACTTCTCTATAATTCCATTTAAATTTTCTTGTTTTTCTGTTTTTTTTTCTATCAAATTCCCAACAATGCTTCACACGCACACGCATCTATATATACAATAACACGCAGAAATCTATTAGAGATTTATATGGTCGTTAACTTTAGGATCCGTAAGATTAATCGAGATACATGCAAATTAATTTAAACACCCACATTAAACTAAAAAAAAAAAATAACACATAGAAACCTTAAGAATCTAAAAGTCAAAATCATTCAATGGACCGGGGTAACATTGGAATGTTATATAAAACTAGAAGTGTAAAACTATAAATATATAAACTACAGGGGTCGAAGGAAAACATTAATGAATTCACGAGGATAGAAATAAAATCTATCCGTAATTGATGGACCAGAAAAGGTAGGGTTTTCGCTCCATCTAGTTATTCCCAAGACCTTTTGTTCTCTAAAGTCTCTTTTTAGGTTTAATTTTTTCTTCGATAAAGTAGTTTTTTCATCACGTTATATCTATTTTTCACCTTAAATATTCAAGAAAATTTTCAAAAGTTAAAAATATAGTTTACCCGGAATCGTCTACTTCGAACATTTAAGAGAATCTCAACTGAAGATTGAAAGGTCGAGAGAAATGGTTTCGACAAATATCACCTGCGTGCTGACATGCAAATATCAAGGCTTTTCCTCATTATGTGTGATTGTGTTCAACGATCAACAACAACACCAACACCAATTATAAGCTTGTCTTCTTTCTTTCTTTCCCTTTTGAAATCAAGCGACAAGAAATTCTCGGAAGCAGAAGACGTTTCTTTCTCGAGTGGCATAGGAAAAGGTCGAAGAACAGAAGGACTTTCTTGCTAGAAAGCAGAGACGCGTAAAGTGAAGATTACTAGTAGACTTGGTCAACGAGTTTAAGATAAGCGAGGAAACACGTCTAATTTTGGAATTTTGCAGCCAATATTAAAGAATATAATATTGTCCTGCATCCAGGAAGATGCGCTACCAAAGAAGAACTTGATCAAGTTGGTAAAAGATAGAGACATCTCACGAAATTTCCAATCGTGAGAAATGAAACGAAAAGAAATTTTGCTGGAAACTTTTTATGCAATACATTTTAATCGACGCAACGAATCATTCGATGTATAGCAGAAGCCAGCGAAAACAAAGCTTGCTGGTATAGTTGCAGCTTTTAATATGATTGTGGTTATACTAGTGTTTGGCGCTGTTGAAATCAAGTCTTAAGAATTTTGTTTTACAGCTTCTAATTCTTGAATCCTAAATAACTTTTTGGAAGGATCTTCAAAGTTTTGCCCGATAACTTTTCAGCAGGTTTTTCGGAGAGAAAAAGAAAAAAGAAAAAAAAGAAGCCCTGGGTAATTATCAAATAGGCTCCAAGTTTACAGGACATGTATGTATCTGGATTCCGGCAGATAAAAGAATTCTTATAAAATATGTAAATGAATCTGATTAATTACTCGCAGCAGCGGAAGTTTCCAAATAACCTTCCAGCTGGAACCCATTGAAGGTGGGCATGGGAGCTTGGTGATCAACCACTCGTAACCAGACTCGGCGGAGCAGCCTCCCATTAGAATTAATGGTCCTGCAGGAAGGAGAAGATTCAACTCCCTGGATGGTAATCAAAAAGTGATTGACCAGCAAAAATAATTGTTTCAAGAAACCAAAAGAAACAACTTCATTGATATTGAATCCATAAAAATAAAGATAAAAAACAGTAATATAAATATAAATATAAATATAAATATACTGCGAGATCTTTCCATTGATTTAGACCTCCAAAATTCTTGTAGATAAAAAGAGCACAACAACATAGTTGGAACTATAAAAATACACCGAGAAGAAAAAAAATGATAATAAGAAAGAGATAGGGAGCGAAGTTCTAATGAAAATTAGAAAGCTCATAGCCATTGACATTGCATATCTCACTGTACAAAGTGAAAAGTGATATGAGTAAGTATGTCTAGGAGAAAAATAAGATTCAAAAAAGTAAAAGGAATTCAGAGCTTCAAAGTAAGATCAGGTGCTGATGAATCTGTCCTTGGTGGCGGTGCTCTTGCTTCAAAATTCATATTCGGACTTTGAGCCAACTCTAAACCTGAGTTACCACCAACTGCCTCACCAACCCGCCTAAAACTCCCAGGCCAGTATGGACCCACATCATCATCTTCCATGAACATCGGCATTCCATAATAGCCTTGCTCAAACCTAGCTCCACCTCTTGTAACAGGAGGGGTTTGTGATTGTATTATACTTTGGTGCATTGCAGCATGAGCTTTGATCCCAAGAGACCGAAATGCGGAGCCATTAAGTGGCAGAGAAGCCAAGTTAGTATACCTATCTGAAAACATTCCCATTCGCATGGCTCGCTTTGCCATCGTTCGCTCCCTCTTGTGAGCGTTTTGGTGGCCACCAAGTGCCTGTGAACTGTAGAACTTTCGCCGGCAGTAGTTGCAGGAGAAAACTCTTGGGATGGTTGTGGCTGGAGTATGGGCAGCTACTTCAATGCTAGTCTCACCTGTTCCTTTCAACTCAATCTCACTGGAGTTGAAGTGGAGTGATAAGTCAAGGGAAACTGGCACAGAATTCTCTTGATGCTTAACGAGATCCGTGAGATAGGAAGAAGGGGTGGTGCTATCCTTGGAGGGATCAGGGGATAGTTCGTGCACAGATATGTTGGATGCTACTTGGCTACTAACTTCTAAATCATTTTCAAAATCCAATTTGGATTTTGGAGATATCATGACTGGGTGAAACAGTAAAGCACTTCGGTCTATATGTACTACCAATGGAAAACTGCTTAGAACCGGCTAGTGCTTCACCTGCATTTACAAGGATTCAGTTAATAGCCTTGATGTGAGCATGAAAATAACGAGAAAGCATTGGAACAAATATGTATACAGTCAGCTCTATCCAGTATCCACAAACCAAGCATGCAAACATATAGTGCCTGTTTGCATTACCTTGAAAGCACAACAAATCAGTGCAGCACATCACAAGATAATAATTCTAACTCGTCCAAATTACCTGAAATGTCTAAAAGACACCCCAGATTCCAGAACAATGAGGAACAAACAACAATCATGACATAATTTACAATCCACACCAGTTGAGGTGACCCATGAACAAATCAACTGACCGATATATTTTTCTTCATTCCTAATGATTGTAATAATACCATGGAAAGGCTATTTATTCCCTTTCATCTTTTTCTGAAGGCTATCTCATCATCGAAAATGTTCTCGTTCCAAGACAGGAGCATAACTTCGGAGCCACTCAAACCAATATCTCATCACTTCAAAACTTTGGGCAAAGTTTCTCCAACTGGGAGAGGATGATAGACAATCTAATGGGATTTTGGACACCTGACTTATTCTGAATCAGCAAGTAAATAAGATGCTTTGAAGCATTTAAATATATTCAACTCACTTAATACCAAATCACGCAAGGAATTACATCTTCCTCCTTTCATGGCCAAACTCGTATCTTCCATGAGATGTTTGGCAAGTAATTATATACTTTCTCATAACTTTGTCACTTCCCTTTTCATGACTTAAACCAAATTGACTTTCAGATCGATGACTTCATTCCCTGGCTCTTCTACTTGAATGCTATCACTCTTCCTCACTGACATCCAGTAATCTACAGTACACATGATCAACCATTGTCTAAGAGCTTCCCTCAACTTTTCTAAATCAACGCCACAATTTCTAAGGGAATTTCCTGAGCTAATCAAGACTTACAATAAAAATGGTGTATTTCTGCGACCTTCATGCTGTGTCCATGCGGACAGCATCTAAACCATTTGTAGCCTCATTTATAGTAAGTTCTCCAGCCAACCTGTTAACGTCTTGGTTGTGACTCACTCCTGCGCTTGAAACACTCCTTAGCATTTCAACTTGATAACCTTAGCATACGATTTGGAAGTGTAATGCATCCTCTCCTAACTTACGACCAATTAATGTCATGGTATGACGGTATGTGATTCCTTCCAACAATAACGATGCTAATTGCAGTACCTTCTTGCAAATTTGGCAACACATGGAGCCCAGGAAAAATATGCTTCTGCCCGAAAATAAATTGGATGAGCAATACAATTGGTCAAATCAAGATGCTATTCCATCCAAGTTTAGGAACTTACACTAACCAACAAATTGGTCAAATCCCGCCTTGTCTGATGATTAACATCCAACAACTTTTTCTATCCCCTGGCTCGAACTAATTAATCAGTCTAAACCTATATGAGTCAGACACGAGTAGTAGTACTAACCTCATAATATCAGTTGCAAACAGAAGTAAGACCGCTACCGTCGAACTCCAGATTAATCTTCAATCTCTTTAACATCTTGAGTAAGAAAATGGATCTAAAAATGCACACCATAAGAAAGTTCATGAAATGCACTAGACAAAGATAAATCAATCTTGATAGAAGAAAATTTTCACAGCTGCACAGTCCACAGGCAGCATAGTTCTCATTTCTCTTCAATTGTCTCAGCTTTTAGAGAGGAATAGGAAGTCTGTTTGAGAAGAAATTACAACTGAAAGTTCTTCCTTCTCTCTACATCTTTCCTCATTTATATACGGAATGGGATGGAATTTATATTTATTTTTTCTCACCTCGCTTCTTTTCTCACACTCCAACTACATGTACAAAAGATAATCAGAAGCATTGAATATGCAAGCTGTAATGTGATAAATATTTCTCTCCTTCAGTAAACATCATAAAGTATCACTATAATAGCAGCACATCAGTTATTTTGAGCGTCTGTTTTCCTCACACGATTCCTATGAATGATTAACCATATCACTGGACCGACCACTAGATGCTTCCTATTTCACACTTTAATTGTGTTGTTATTCCTAATTCCTAGTGTCTGTGATATGTATATCTCTGTAAACAAGTTCAAATACATGTATATATGCATCTATACTAACTACTTCGTAATACTTTTGCAAAGAATTAGCAGTGTGTTGGAGCTTTTAGATGTTTTTTTTCCCCATCCAAATTGCAGCGGTTAAGGTCAAAAAACCATTTCCTCAAATTACTTTTCCATCTAGCCCCTTAAAGTGATGGAAAGTAAAAACCATGCACCTCTGAACCGATGCAGAACATCTCACAACTATTCAAATTTGATCTCACATGGTAAAGCAGCAGATCTCCCAAACTCCAACACAATTCATGAATTTTCACGGTCTATCATGCATAATTCTTTGAAGCAACGTAGGCATTATTCATTTAATGTTTTTCCATAACCAGACTAGATCATTTTTGACAGAACATCTGCAGTTTTTTAAACTTTGCTCTCAAGAAAATTACTTAATGACATTTGTGATCAAATGGCACTGAATTTGATTGACAACTTGTGAATAATGATATCCAATTAGATAACACTGTCTGACTTCGATTATATCAATCCTTGCGATACCTAAAACTAATAGAACTGCAACACCACCCCATATCGAAATATATAATGACTAGGTTACATTCAAGGACACATCATTCAGGTTAGAAACCAGCAATCCTACATATAGGAAAAGCATTTTAAGAAATTAAGAATGCACCTATAACTCCTTTTCCTTTCGAAGATGTTGAAGATAATGATTTAAGTGATGCAAAAACAATTCTTAGTTGAATGGTTTGATGCATTTTCAATCTGAACAAAATCTCTATGCTCGTGCAAGCAGCAGAGATTGCCTAAGTCATTCAAAACAAAGGGCATTACAGATTAGCCGCTCCGATTCTGTGTGCAAGAACAGCTAAAGACAAGGGAGTAAAAGCAAAAACCCCACATTATCAACAACTATAAAAGAAAACTAAAAAAAGGCACATAATTGAACTCAACCTCAGGCCATCGACAGAACCCCAAATCAGCAACAACACAATACATATTAAAAACATTTCAAGAACCTGAACAAACCCTAGATGATAGGGGGGATTAGAAATTTAGAATATGTAGATATATTATACACTCAAAGAATGAAAAAGATTAATTATAACACAAAAGAAGTTGTCCAAATAAAAAGAAAAAGGAACACAAAGAAAGTAACAGAGCTTCAGAAACCGGAAGAAGAAGCGGATAATAAAAAGGGTGATGAGATGGCGGCAGAAGTTCCTTACATGGTATCTTGAGATTTCTGAGTGTGCTTCAGGGACATAGTACTGCTTTGGGGAGAGAGAGAGAGTCCGTTTGAGTATCAGAAAAAAAGAGAAAAAAATTGAGTGAACAAAGTGGGTTTTTTACCACTTATGGAGGGGGTGAAAGTAGAGAAAAAAAAAAAGAATAACTGGGGAGAGATGCGAACAATTATGGGAAAGCAGAAGTTGAAGAAAAGGAGAAGATGGTGCAAAGTCTAATAAGTCAGAGAATGAAATAAATGAAGAAAAAGAAAGCAAAGAAAAGCAGATAATGCAGCAACCACTCAGAACGTTGAATTTTGGGCTCTTTCCTAGTCTTTCAATCGACAGCAGCTACATGAGAGAGAATTGATGTGTGAGGGTGAAAAAGCAAACCAAAAGACAGAGAAAGCAAAGAAACAAAGATGGGAAGCCCCACAGAAATACACTCAAATGTTTGCGACTTCTTCATTTCTAAAAACTTCGCTCTCATCCAACTTTAACAGAGAGAGAGAGAGTACCCCACAAGACCGAGTCGAATAGTACGTGGGTCAGATTATTTACATTGTTTTTTCACCCTCTGTTTCCTTTTCATTTTATTGTCATAACACCTCCATCTCTGACGCTTGGTTTGTGCAGTTTACATTCACATGAACCTTGACATAGCCCATACTTTTTTGTCTTTTTATTATATCACAAGTCATCTTCATTCTTCACCACTCTGCAAGATAATGTGGCCTATTGATGTCACTCGGGATTGAGACAGGGCCATAGACCAGACTTCGCCTGCGATGTGTACCCATTCCTTCTTACAATTCACAGACCACCTTGGAGCCCAGCCCTTTTTGTTGGTTGTTTCTTGAATAGAAAACTCAAACTCTTTAGCGTAAGCATAGCATCCTCCACACGTTTAAGAAGCAAATCAATCTTGTAATGGTCATGAGAGAATGTTGAGAAATATTATTGAATCTGAAAATCACACAAACGCACATGTATACAAGTTTTACTTTTTGAGAGGATTTTTACAGTATGAAATTATTAGATTCGCGTCAATCATTAAACCAGCCAACGATGTTAAGAAAATAATAATAAATTAACTTTCTAGACTATATAGTACAGGCATCTTTAATTTCATTTTCGCTCAGTGTGATTACTGATTAGGCAAGCTCGTGGTGCCTACAGGCTACATCAATCCAGTCAAATGACGAGTGCCGTGATGTGTGGTACTACCTAGTTTCAATTTGTCAATTGTTTAGTATATTGTGTTATATTATATTATACTTTGAGCATGTTTTGCCCTTTCGAACAAAATTACTATTTTTATTTTTTTATTTTTGAATTATTTTCATATATTAAAATTAAAAATAATATTTTAAAAAAAAACATTTTTTTAATATATTTTTAAATAAAAAACAAACAAATCAATCATTCCTTACTCTCACCTACTACTTTCGCTTACAGTGAATTTCATTGTTTCCTTGTACTTCACGCTGCAAAGTACACTTTCATTATTATTTTTGTTTTCTTCGTTCATGTGATTTTATGTTTTTTTTTTTCGGTCTTCAAATTTTATAAAATGGAAGACAAAATTACCTGAAAAGTGGTAGATGAAAGAAAGACTTTGGCTATCTATATTTTAACCAAAAAAAAAATTAAATTTTATATTAATGGTTTCATTTTAAAAAATAAATTTCAATGATTATAATTTTGTCCTTTAGACAAGTTAGAAAAATAGATTATAATAGTAAGTTTTTTCATTTGATTTAGTTTTTAGAATGATTAAAAAATATTTTACAATTAAAAATGAAATTATTGAGATCTTTAAAATGTTTTGAAGTGTGTTTTCAAATAAAAATAAGTTAAAAATTAAAATTCGAACTCTATGCTATATCGTCCTCCTCCGTATCCATTTTATTTAAGAAAATAGAACACTTATATCAATCTTGATATACGATGTACGTATCATCCATCTTATTTAAACGAAATAATGACAGCATAAACAAGACTAAGCCCACACAGGCCTAAGCTTCTTCTTCTTCTTCTTCTTCTTCTTCTATGTGCCAGCACGCGGGCTTGTTTTTCCAAGCTTAGACGTTGTTCCTTTGCCTTCACGGTCTCGGCATGCATTCAAATTAATCCATGGACTTTTGAAAATTCCCACTCTATATCTTTCTTCATCTTTGCTATGCTCTTCTCCTTTGTATGTTCATCTAAATCTTCAGAACTGGAAGCCCCTGACTTTTGAATTTCTGCCTTTAGTGCTTGCATCTTCTCCTTCGTTTCATGTCGATCCTTGACGTTTTGAGTTTCTTATTATATCCAGTTTCAGTTCCTCATCCTTGTTTTTCTTCTCCAGGGTGCGAAAATGACGTAGCGGAAAGCTCTTGAGAAAGCAGTTCACCGTCTGCTTCAAAAATAATAATTGCTCGAATCCACGAACACAAGAAACGCTCGATTCCACGAGCCAGAGAATAAGATTCTCAAAGAGAAAGTTTATTATGCCAATTCAAAAGTGCCTTACAATGATAATAAACAACCTTTATATAGACTGCATATCCTAGTTCAACTAGGACTAAACTGTTTAGGCAAGAAATAACTGAAATAGGAAAAGAATACTAGAGTTCTGACGGGAAATAAATTCTGATATTAAAGCATAAATTAAGAGTCCTAAAATAGGTTGGAAAAGGCCAGCTGCAGCTCCTGATTTGTCTCTTCGGTATTGTCTCTGCAATAAGTTGTTGTTTGCTGGTTCTGCTGCAGTTAGTTCTCCCTTCTGCCATCTGTAGAACCGGCTGCAACTGGTTCTACATCAGTCTCCCCTGCATGAAAAGAACTCAACCTCGAGTGAGTTATGTGTGAAGATGCCCCGTCAGGAGGATGATATTCATACAAATCTGCGACATTGAAAGTAGTAGAAATGACCATATCTGCAGGAAGGTCGACGATGTATGCATTGTCATTGATTTTTCGTAGGATCTGGAAAGGTCCATATTTCTTATCTTTCAACTTATTGTATGTACCTACAGGCAGTCATCCCTTGCGCAAGTAAACCATTACGAGGTCGTCTGCTTGAAATATATGAACCCTTCTCTTCTTATCAGCCGCTGCTTTATATTTGGCGTTGGATGTCTCTAGATTTTGCCGCACTTGGTCTTGAATAGTTGTTATCCGTTCGGCCATATTGTCTGCTGCAATACTTAGACCAGGTAGTTTAGGCAGAGGAACCAGGTCTAACGCATGGCGGGGTGGACAACAATAAACAATCTGGAATGGTGTCTTCCCTGTAGACCGGTTGAGCATGCTATTATAGGCAAATTCAGCTTGTGCAAGAGTAACATCCCACTGTTTTGGTTTTGTACCAGAAAGACAACGAATTAAGTTCCCAAGAGTGCGGTTTACTACTTCCGTTTGGCCATCGGACTGAAGATGGCTGGTGCTGCTAAAGTTTAAAGATGTGTCAAATCGCCGCCATAAAGTTCTCCAAAAATGGCTTAAGAATTTGGTGTCTCTGTCGGAAGTGATGGATTTGGGAACCCCATGTAGACGAACAATTTCTTTGAAAAACAAATTTGCGACGTGAACTGCATCCGCGTTTTTTTGCAAGCAATAAAGTGGGCCATTTTAGAATACCTGTCAACTACCACGAAGACGGAATCAAATCCGTGTTGGGTGCGCGGGAGGCCTAAGACAAAGTCCATGGAAAGGTCTTCCCACGGTACTGCTGGAATGGGCAGAGGCATGTATAAACCAGTATTTTGAGACTGGCCCTTAGCAGCTTGATAGATGAGGCATCTCTTAACATGACTGCCAATGTCACGTTTCAATTGTGGCCAATAATATCTCTCTTCAGCAAGAGTTATGGTTTTATCTCGTCCTAAGTGTCCGCTCAAGCCTCCACCGTGTAATTCGTGGATTATCTGAGCTCGCAGTGAGCTCCTGGGATGCACAGTTGGTTGCCATGAAAAAGATATCCCTCTTAAATGTGTAGCCCAGCTGCAGAGATCCCTGCTTGACACTTTGCCCAAATATCTTGAAAATCTTCATCGACTGCATATAATTCTTTGAGGCAGTCAAATCCTGTTACTTCAGTTTGTAGTGTGACCAGCAGTAGCGCCCTCCGGCTTAGGGCATCAGCTGCTCGATTCAAGCGACCTGCCTTGTGTTTCAAGGAGAAGCTAAAGCGTTGTATGAAGGAAATCCAGCGGGCATGCATCCGGTTGACATTGTTCTGGCTGTTAAGAAATTTTAATGCTTGATGGTCGCTGAATAATACGAATTCCTGCTGTACCAGATAGTGCTCCCAGATCTTCAGGGCACGAAATACAGCATATAATTCCAGCTCATAGGTAGACCATTTTCGGCGAGCTTCACTGAGTTTTTCACTGTAAAATGCGATTGGTCTGCCGTCTTGAGACAACACAGCACCAATGCCAATAATAGAAGCATCGCACTCAACCTGGAATAGTTTATCAAAATCTGGTAATGCCAAGACTGGGGCGGAAGATAGTTTATCTTTGATCAGCGTGAAACTTCGTTCTGCTTCTTCTCCCCAATGGAATTTTCCCTTCTTCATGCATTCAGTAATGGGCGCGACAATTCGACTAAAGTCCCTCACAAATCACCTGTAAAACGTTGCCAGGCCATGAAAACTGTGGACCTCACTTACAGTTTGTGGCGTTGGCCATTCTCTAATGGCACGAATTTTTTCTTCATCCACCTTGATTCCATCTGCGCTCACTATGAATCCCAAAAATAATAAGTTGCTGGTCATAAAGCTGCACTTCTTCAAATTAACATACAACTTATTTTGCTGCAGGATTTTAAGTACTTCTCTCAGGTGTGCAACATGGTCAGATTTGGTTTGACTATATGTTAATATATCGTCAAAGTACACTACCATAAATTTTCCTGTGATAGGTTTTAATACCTGGTTCATGAAACGCATGAAGGTACTGGGCGCATTGGATAGTCCAAACGACATCACTAACCATTCGTATAATCCCTCATTTGTTTTAAAAGCTGTCTTCCACTCGTCTCCTGGCCTGATCTGAATTTGATGGTACCCGCTGCACAAGTCAATTTTTGAAAAGACTTTGGATCTAGACAACATGTCTAACATGTCTTCTAAGCGAGGGATAAGGAATCTATATTTAATAGTGATTTTGTTGATTGCTCGGCTATCAATGCACATGCGCCAACTACCATCCTTCTTCGGGACTAACAATGCTGGAACCGCACAAGGGCTCATGTTCTCTTGTACCAAACCCTTCTTGATCAGTTCTTCAACCTGTTCCTGAAGCACTTGACTTTCTTTGGGGTTCATCCGGTAATGTGGACGATTAGGCAAGCTGGCTCCTGGCATGAAATTAATCTGATGTTGTATGTCCCGTACGAGAGGCAACCCATTAGGCAGCTCTGAGGGTATAATTTCCTGAAATTCTTCTAGTAAAGGTAACAGTGCTGGTGGGATGTCATTAGATTCCCTGCCGATTTCTCCTCCCACTACTATCGCGAAAATCTCACAGGCTTCTTTAGTTTCTTCTATGAATTTTCCCCCATCTATTAGCAGTACTGGATTGTTCTTTGACTTCGGTTTGCTGCTGGCGAGCTCTTCTTTTATGGGTCCTAGCACGACCTTTAGGTTGCCCTTTATGAAAATATACACGTTATCACGGCCCCTGTAAGTAGCATCCATATCATATTGCCAAGGGCGTCCCAAAATTATGTGGCAGACATCCATTTCCACTACATCCCACGTAACCTCATCTACGTAGTTCTTTCCAATTAAGAATTTAATGTGACAGATTTCAGTTATCTTCACTTCATTACCTCGTTTGATCCAGCCAATTTTATACGGGAAGGGGTGCTTTCTAGTTTGCAACCCCAGTTTGGTAACCATGACCTTTGATACTATATTCTCGCTACTGCAACTATCAATGATAATATCACAAACCATTTTGTTTACAGTGCATCTGGTTCAGAATATTTTGTGTCGCTGGGATGGCTCTTCTTGCTTTGGCGTAAACAACAGCCGCTGGACCACAAGAGAATGTGACAAAAGCTCTCCCTCGTCACCACCTGTTATTTCTTCTTCTTCATATGTATAGACTGCTTCATTCTCTTCTGCCTCGCGTCTGCCGTCTCCTTCTGGTTCTACTAAGTTTACAGTGCCCCTTCTTGGAACGATGCCCTGGTTGTCCGTACCTATAACATTTGTCAGGTCCCGGCCGAGCATAAGGATTACGAGGTGCTATTTCTGGTGGCGTAATAGGGACTGGTTTTGCGGGTGTTCCACTGTTGCCTCCAGCGTTAGAAAAGGATGGTTGTGCCATTGGAGCTTTTCCTTTGTTTACTGCAGCCCGATTATTGTACCTAAAACTTCTAGCTCCGACTACTGTCTTTGATCTGTCTAACTGAGTTTCCACCTTAATAGCTAGTGCTACAGCTTCAGTTAAGGTATATACTATTTGCATTGCCACCCGATCTTGTATAGTCCAACGTAATCCCCCAACAAACCTGGCCACTTGTTGTGCCTTTGTTTCCATCAGGTTATTTCGAGATGATAGCCGATGGAATTCTTCTAGGAAAGTCTCGACAGTTCTACTTCCCTGCCTGCAATCTTGATATTGTTTAAACAGAATTTGTTCATAATCTGGGGGTAGATATCGGGCTCGTAGCAGTCGTTTCATTTTAGCCCATGTCTGAACCATCCCCTTTCCTTGTCGCAACCGTGTGATTTGTAACTGCTCCCACCATGCAGAAGCCCCTCCCAGGAGCCTGTATGCGACTAACTTGACTCTTTTGTCTTCAGGGATGTCCATATAATCGAAAAATCGTTCAACTAATACTAGCCAATCAAGGAATCCTTCAATCTGAAGTTGGCCATTAAAGCTGGGCAGGTCCATCTTCATGCGAAACGTTTGTCGGTCTGGCTCTCTTTGGCCTCCCCTTCGGTTACCCCGAAGCATGATTTCAGCATCTTCTTCTTCCTCGCTCAGGTTATCCTCATAGGTTGGTTGCCTTCGTGGCGTCCCTGGACGGCGTTCAAACAGAACGTCAGTTCTGTCTCGGTAGGGGTGACGACCTGGAGGATCATTGCCCCTCTGATGATTTCCTGCTGTTAACCTGGCAAGAGCTGCTTGGATCTCTTGTAATGCTTGTTGTGTTTCTTGCTGGAAATTTCTGAATTCTGCTCCTGTAACCAGATTATCCTCACGTTCACCGCCGCCGAAGATTTCGCTTTCGTTCCGTGCATTCGCCATCCGATCAGGATTAAGCCTGCTCTGATACCAACTGACGTAGCGGAAAGCTTTTGAAAAAGCAGTTCACCGTCTGCTTCAAAAATAATAATTGCTCGAATCCACGAACACAAGAAACGCTCGATTCCACGAGCCAGAGAATAAGATTCTCAAAGAGAAAATTTATTATGCCAATTCAAAAGTGCCTTACAATGATAATAAACAGCCTTTATACTAGGACTAAACTGTTTAGGCAAGAAATAACTGAAATAGGAAAAGAATACTAGAGTTCTGACGGGAAATAAATTCTGATATTAAAGCATAAATTAAGAGTCCTAAAATA